>JAABUN010000080.1_pt1 | contig 214657 bp, 207 predicted proteins | sample 5559311 | NCBI WGS metagenome assembly JAABUN01 (sample SAMN10711877, study PRJNA513370) | rock metagenome | isolation source: Antarctica rocks | place: Antarctica: Victoria Land, Siegfried Peak sud | reverse complement strand
TCGCGCTGTCCAAGACCACCGCCCCACCCCGGGCCGTCAACCGCGCGTTCAACAAGACCGACCGCCCGGAGATTCTCGGTGAGGCAACGAATCAACGTTCCCGGAGCATTTGACGTGAGGCAACAGGCCGGGTGCGATCCACCGATCCGATCGGTCGACTAGTCGTTGCGGCGTTTCTGTGGTCCGGCCCAGTCCTGGCGCGGGATGATCGTGCGGTCCTGCTGCGCACGGCTCCACCGCAGTCGGAGATGGTTCGCCCGAGCGTCGCGTCTGATCTCTCCTGATCTCCGGAAGGCGCGCCGGGTCCTGCGGTCGCGGCGATCGCTCCATATGGCGAGGCCTACACCGAGTGCCACGACCGAAGCAACGATCACGACGGCCAGTCTCAAGTGGCCAATCTACCGAACGACGAGATGCGGCGGTCGCTCGGCATAGGGTCAGCGGCCATGACTCCTGCGCCACCAGAGCTCGACGTGCTCGGCATCGGGCATGCCATCGTCGATGTCCTCACCCATGTCGAAGACGGGTTCCTCAGCGACCGGCACCTGGTGAAGGGCTCGATGGCCTTGATCGACGACGACCAGGCCCGCGACCTGTATGGCGCGCTCGGCTCGGCGGTGGAGATCTCCGGAGGAGCGACGGCCAACGCGCTGGCCGGCGTGGCGTCGTTCGGCGGACGCGCCGCGTTCGTCGGCAAGGTGAGCGCCGATCAGCTCGGCGACGTGTTCGCCCACGACATCCGCGCCGTGGGCGTGCGCTACTCGACCCCGCCGGCCAGAGGCGGCCGCGAGACCGCACGGTGCCTCATCCTCGTCACGCCCGACGCCCACCGCACCATGAACACGTTCCTCGGTGCCTCGGCCGAGCTCGGTCCCGCTGACATCGACGAGGCGGAGATCGCTTCAGCCGCGGTGACGCTGAGCGAGGGCTTCCTGTGGGATGCGTCCTCGGCTCGCGACGCGTTGACCGCGGCCATGGGCGCGGCCCGCGCCGCGGGTCGGCGGATGGCGTTCTCCCTGTCTGACGGCTTCTGCGTCGAGCGTCATCGGGCGGACTTCCTCTCGCTGGTGCGGGACAAGCTCGACATCGTGTTCGCCAACCGTGACGAGATCTGCTCGCTATACGAGGTCGACGACTTCGAACAGGCCTTGGCCAGGGTCCGCGACGACATCGGCCTGGCGTTCGTCACCCACGGGCCTCAGGGGTCGGTGGTGCTGGCCGACGGTGAGCGCCATGACGTGCCGGCCCATCCGGTCGAGCGGGTGATCGACACGACCGGTGCGGGCGATCTCTACGCCGCCGGCGTCCTCCACGGCCTCACCAGCGGCCAGGACATGGAGACCTGTGCGCGGCTCGGCTCCCTGGCCGCGGCCGAGGTCATCAGCCACATCGGCGCCCGACCGGAGGTCTCCCTGGGCGAGCTGGCCAAGTCGCTTTGATGGCTGAGCCCGCCGCAGGCAGAGATTTCCGGCCGGTCGGCCGACGATGTCGTAGCAGTGCTGTCGGAGATGATCGGCGATATATGGCGGTGAAAACTTCCTGAAAATGCTTGTACTGCATCACCCGTGGCCGTATAATCGTACTAGTGTTCGAGAACATATCAACACATCCACCAGCGAAGCCGAACCTGCTCGAGCTGACTCGGCAGGCCCAGGAGTTGGCGGCGCAGGTTGCGGCGACGCAGGCGCGGCTGGTGGACCTCGCAGCGCAGATCGCCGAGTGCCGGGAGTTGGACTGCACGCCCCGCCAGTGGCTTGCGTGGCAGTGCGGCCTTACAACCGCCGAAGCGGCCCGCGTAGTGGCGTTGGCCGAGCGGCTGCCAAAGCTGCCCGGTATAGCTGAGGCTCTCGTCTCTGGGCGCCTGTCCGAGGGCACGGTTTCGAGCATGGCTCGGGTGGCCACACCGGACAATGAATCGCTCTTGCTCAAGACCGCCGAGGTTGCGACGGGAGCCCAGCTGCAGGTCCTCCTGCGGCGCTTTCGATCGGTGAAAGACGCCGAAGACCCGGCACCAGAGCGTGAAGAGACAGTCGGCTACGGATACGAGCCCGACGGCATGTGGCGCATGTCGGCCCTGCTGCATCCGGAGCGTGGCGCCGAGGTCGAGGCCGCGTTCCGGGCGCTCAAGGACGAAGCGCGGCGAACCGATCCGCCGCCGCCGGGCAACTTGGCCGACGGTCAGCGAGCATCCGAACACGGCTACATGAGCAACGCTGAGGCCTTGGTGACCATGACCGAGCGCGTGCTGCGCGGGGTCGCCGATCCGGATGGAGTGGTGTTGGACCGCTACCTGACCATCGTCCATGTGAGCGAGGTCGGATCGGGTCATCTGCACGGTGGGCCCGCGGTGGACGGTTCGGTGGTCGATCAAGCCTGCTGTGAAGGCTCGGTGATGACCCTCGTGGAACGCGACGGCGAGCCCGTTACGGTCACATCACCGACCCGCTTGGCCAACCGAGCTCAACGACGAGCCTTGTTGAGCCGGGACGTCACCTGCCGGTTCCCGGGCTGCGGACGGACGAGCTCACTCAGGGCCCACCACGTCATTCATCATCAGCACGGTGGCCCAACACGTCTGGACAACTTGGTCCTGCTCTGCCAGTTCCACCACAGCCTGGTCCACCGGCCGGGCTACCAAGTCCGGCGCCTCGCGGATGGCACGCTCGAAGTCACCCGACCAGACGGCACCATCGCGGGCGCCCGACCCGATCCGCCATCGGAGCGGCCTGCAGAACCGGGCCCGGCCGGCGAGCCACGCTCGACCGGCGCCAATGACCCTCTCACCGGCTTTGCCATCGATGTCATCCTGCATGACTGGCTTGATCCTCCTGAGGGAAGGGCAGGCCCATGACCTTCGGAGAGCAGCTCGGGATCCGCCACGTGTCATCCGAGGAGGGCTCCGCGACCGTTGAGCTCGATGCCGGCGAACAGCACCTGAACCAGGCCGGGACCGTGCACGGCGGCGTCATCGCCAGCCTGGTCGACTCGGCCATGGGTGCGGCCGTGTACAGCGAAGCTGACGATGACGACGACGGCCGCCCCGCCACCATCGAGCTGAAGGTGAGCTATCTGGAACCGGGCCAGCCCGGTCGGCTCACCTGCTCCGCCCAAGTCCGCAAGAGCGGGCGGCGCATCACGATCGTGGAGGCCGAGGTTCAGGACGGCTCCGGCGGAGCCATCGCGTTGGCCACCGGCACGTTCACGTCGGTCAGCGGGTAGCGCCGAGGCTCGCTACTCGTCCGGATGGGGACGTTGGCGTTCCTCTGCGGCGTGACCAGCCTCGAGATCCATCACCTCGCGGAACGTCAACCAGTTGCTCCCACCGGCGTGGGAGGCCTCGATCGGATCGAGCATGAGACAGACGTGATCCGCTCCCGAGTCGAGCCAGGCGGCCCGCCGTCCGACAATCCGATTGGGGCAGTCCTCGAGCAGTGGCACACCTTCGGGACCCGCGCTCCAAGCGCACTGTTCGAACTTGTCGACCTCGTTGCCGGTGAGCGTGCCGAACAGCTCAGCCAGCGGCCGGTTCCCCTCGACCAGGAAGTGCACGACGAAGACGTCGGCCAACGCCCCCACCCGGTAGGTGTGGTTGGCCTTCGACAGCCAGACGGCGTACCGCGGCGGTTCCATCCCACACTGCGCGTGGAAGCCGACGAGGCAACCGGCACGGGCACCGCCCGCCGCGGTGGTGACGATCACCATCGGGCTGTCCAGTCCCACCATCAACTGGTCGAACGGCTCCTCGGGTTCGGTCACGAGCCGCTCATCTCACTCCCGGCCAGGTACCGCAGGAACAGGTGGCCGTCCTCCTCCAGCGCGCTGGCCAGCCGGTAGCCGATCAGCTCGCCGGGACCGTGCGGACGCACGGCCACCGGCAGCGGGTCCCCGCCGGCCATCGGTGACAACGTGAGGCACAGCTCGTCGAGCACGCCGCCCGCCATGAGCTCGCCGAGGAGGGTGGGGCCGCCTTCGGTCAGCAGGGTGACCATGCCGCGCTGGTGGAGGGTCCTGAGTGCCAGGCCGAGGTCGACGAGCTCATCTCCGGCCACGATGACCTCGGCTCGATCGCGGGCCGCGGCAAGCGAGCCTTCGCCGGCGGCCGCCGCGGTGATGACGATCGGTCGCACAGGTGCATCCTGTGAGAACAGGGCCGAGCCCCAGTCGAGGTTGAGGGAGCGGGTGACCACGGCCAAAGGAGGGATCGGTGGTCGGCCGCCTGCGGAACGTTCCTCCTGCATGGCTTCCGGTAAGCGCACCGGCCCGTAGCCCTCGGCCCGCACGGTGGCCGCCCCGATCAACACCACGTCGGCCAGCGAGCGCATCAGGACGAACAGCTCCCGGTCCCGGGCGCTCGACAACCCCCCCACCCGGCCGCCGACCGCGGCTGACCCGTCGATGCCGGCGACCATGTTGGCCAGCACCCACGGCCGATCCTCTCTTGGTCCGCGTTCGGATCGGTAGACCGCGAGGGGGTCGGTGGTTCCATCGTCCCGGCGCTGGGGGAGGAGTTGCCGCACCGGCCAACCCTGCCACCTTTCCCGGCGCAGCCTGACCTGTCGCCCTTGACCGTCTGATAATAACCGTTATGATGGGGCGGTGACCGCATCCGAACCGGCTCTCATCGGCGGAGCCTCCGATCCGCTGGGCGACCGCTTGCTGGTCGCCGCGGCCGAGGTGTTCGCCGAGCGGGGCTATGACGGAGCACGGGTAGCTGAGATCGCCCGCCGGGCCGGCGTGACCACCGGGGCCATCTACAGCCGGTTCACCGGCAAGGCCGACCTGTTGGCCGCCGCGCTCGACGCCAGCACGCCGGACGAGTTCGACGAGCTGTTCGCCGATCATCGCTTCCAGGGTCGGATGGAGGACATCCTGACCGTGGCCGGGAGCCAGCTGGTCAAGCGCGATCCCGATCCCACCCAGGCCCTGTTGCTCGAGGCCTTTGTCGCGGCGAGACGGGACCCGCAGGTGGCCGAGCTCCTCCGGCGCCGGCTGCAGGATCGTCGGGCCAGCCTCACCAACGTCATCGAGTCGGCCAAGGCCAGCGGTGGTATCGACCACGAGCTCGATACCGATGCCCTCGTCACGTTCTGCCATGCCGTGGGCTTCGGCTTCCTGCTCTTCGAAGCGCTCGACCTCGCCCTGCCCGCCCCCGGCGCATGGGAACAGCTCATCGCCCGGCTCGTGGCGGCCACCGGTGGCCGTGCGACGCCGTCCACCGGAATCGATCCTCCCCAACCCGACACGAAGGAACGCTGACATGTCCACCGACGCAGAGATCCTCGGCCGCGACGACGTCAACGACATCGACGCCATCCTGGCCATCACCAACACCGAGCGGGATGAGGTCATCCATGCGGTGAAGGACAACGCCGATGCCATATTCACGTGGGACTACGAGAAGGGGAAGCGGCCGGCCCTCAACAAGCTCTACGAGAAGGCCAAGACGTCACAGTGGAACGGCGAGACCGACCTGCCGTGGCACCTCGACGTCGACCAAGAGGAGTTCGCCCGGGCGATCATGGTGATGCGCCAGCAGGGGATGGAGGAAGCGGGCATCGACTTCACCGGCACCTCGTTCGCCAAGTGGGGCGAGAAGGAGTGGCTCGAGGTTTCGATGGAGAACCAGAACTGGAGCCTCAGCCAGTTCATGCACGGCGAGCAGGGAGCGCTCCTGTGCACCGCGAAGATCGTCGAGACCGTGCCGTGGATCGACGCCAAGTACTACGCGGCCACCCAGGTCATGGACGAGGCCCGCCACGTCGAGGTTTTCGCCAAGTACCTCGACACCAAGCTCTCCGGCCACTACCCGATCAACTCACATCTCAAGATGCTGCTCGACGACATCATCAACGACAGCCGCTGGGACATGACCTACCTGGGCATGCAGATCATGGTCGAGGGTCTCGCTCTCGCCGCGTTCGGCATGGCCCACCAGACCACGCCCGACCCGTTGCTCAAGCAGCTGCTCCGTTACGTGATGAGCGACGAGGCCCGCCACGTGGCGTTCGGGGTGCTCAGCCTCAAGGAGTTCTACGACGGGCTCACCCAACCCGAGATGCTCGAGCGCCAGATGTTCGCGTTCGAGGCCGCCGTGCGGATGCGGGACCGCTTCCTCCAACAAGAGGTGTGGGAGCGCATGGGAGTCGACGTGAAGGAGGCCATCAAGGTCTTCAACGTGCCCGACGAGATCAAGAACCAGGATCCGTTCCAGCAGCTCCTGTTCTCCAAGATCGTCCCGAACTGCAAGAAGCTCGGTCTGCTCGACGCCAACGACGGTTGGCTCCGCAAGCGCTTCGACGTGCTCGGTGTCACCCAGTTCGAGGACTGGGCCGACACCGGCGAGGAGTACGGCGACCTGGACGAGGTTTCCCGAGACCGCGAGGCGGCGGCCTCGGCCTGACCGCTTGCGGGCTGCTTGCTGACTGCTCGGCGGCCGGTGACGTGCGTGCACGGCCGCCGTCGAGTGTGATGGTGCAGATGGAGGACCCTGGGACCAGCGTTCCGGGCCAGGACCAGGGGGGCCGCCGACGCAAGCGGCGGCGCGAGCGGTTCGTCACCCACGTCGGCCTGCTCCTCGTAGCCCTGGCCGGCATCGGGGGAGCCGGTCTCTACCTGGGTCATCGGGTGATCGACACGTTGCCCGATGTCGGCAAGGATCTTCGGCCAAAGGATTCCTGGGGCGCGCCGCTGGCCATCGAACGTCGCGCCGACGGTTGGCTGGTGGCCCACGTTCCGCCCTGCGCCCGGAGCCCGGTGGCCGGCGTGTTCCTCTGGAACGAAGCCAGCAAGCCGTTGTGGACGTTGCGGGGGCAGGCCTATCCCATCGACGAGTTCCTGATCGGAGCGACCCTTCCCGGGTTGAAGGTCGTTCACAAGATGCAAGAGCCGTCTCGCGGCCAGGTGCTCCGCCTGGGGGTGCTGCGCAGCACGGGCCGGCCGGCCGGAGTCACGTTCCGCATCCGAGACCTGCGGATCGGCAAGGTGAGGTACCGGGGCCGGTGGTTGACCGTCGCCGAGTTCAAGCGAGCGGCGCGATGCCCGAAGCCGAAGCTCCCGAAGAGATCGACCCCGACCTCGCCCCCGATCACGTTGCCGGCACAGACCCTGCCCCCACGGCCCCCTCCGCCGACCACGTTCCCGCCCACCAGCGGCCCATGAGCCGTCCGCTGCGGCGGCCCGGCGTCACACCTGGTTGCGGCCGCGCTCCATGATCGCCGTCCGGCGGCGTTCGATCTCCGCCGGATCTATCCCGCGGCCCTGCCATTCGCCGGCCACGCGGTTCTCCACCGCCCACGCCTCGCCCGCCGTGATGTCGCTGCCCTCGTCGTAGGTGGCGTAGATCTGGCGGACCGCGGCTTGGTCGTTGGAGACGATGTCGGCCGCCAACTGCCGAGCGGTCGCCAACAGTTGCTCGTGAGGAACGACGTGGTTGACGAGGCCCCAGGCCTGAGCGGTCTCGGCATCGATGAAGTTGCCGGTGCCACTCATCTCCCGAGCTCGGCGCAGGCCGACCGCCTGGGGCAACAGCACTGTGAGCCCCCAGCCCGGCTGGATGCCGACTCGGGCGTGGGTGTCGGCGAAGCGGGCCCGCTCCGATGCCACGAGGAAGTCGCAGTTCAGGGCGATCTCGAAGCCGCCGGTGATGGCTGCGCCGTTGATCGCGCCGATCGCCGGTTTGACGCAGGCGGGTAATGGTCCGCGTTCGGTGCGTTCGGCCCGCCCGGTCGCTCCGCTGTCGGCGAGGGAGCTGCCGCCTGAGCCGAGCTCTTTCAGGTCGAGGCCGGCACAGAACGCGGGATCGGCGCCGGTGAGGATGATGACGTCCACCTCGTCGTCGGAGTCCGCCCGGCCGACCAGCCGGCGCAGCTCGCGGATCACCTCGCTCGACAGGGCGTTCCGGGCGCCAGGGCGGTTCAGGGTGATGGTGGCGATCCGCTCGGACACGTCGAGCAGCACGACATCAGCCATCGATCTCCTCCTCAGTCATTGCTCGGGTCATTGCTCGTCGTCTTCCTGGGGTGGCAGGAAGTCGAGCTTCAGGTCGCCGAGCCGCACCAGGGTCGAGGCGATCCAGCCGCCCATCGCCCCGAAGTGCTCGTCCAGCTTCGACCCGTCCTGCAACACCGCTTCTTCGAGCTCGTAGGTGCCCTCGTAGGACACCTCCACCGCGTACTCGATCTCCTCGAGCGTGTTGAGGTAACCGGTCTCGACGGTGGGACCCGAACGGTCGAGCCGTTCAGACCCGATGGCCGAGCTCTGTTCCGGAAGGATGGCCAGGACCGCCGCCGGATCGGGCGCTTTGGCCAACCGTTGCACCCGGAAGACGATCTCGATCTCGATCCGAGGAGGCTCCTCGAACGTCTCGCCGATGTACCACGAGCGGTACGACGTCTGGGCCCATGTCGGCCAATCGAGCGTGATGTCGGACCGGGCACGCGGCGGCAGGCCCTCGCCCGGCAAGGAGTAGGACGTCTCCCATGTCAGGTCGCCGAGCAACACGTCGGCCTGGAACCGCTCCTCGAAAGCCTGGCGCTCCAAGCCGACCGTCTCCACCGCGTCGCGCAACGCGCCGATGGCGTCGGTGAAGACGTGGTCGAGCATGGCCGGGCGACCCTAGCCCCAGGCCGGATTCACACCACGGCGCCGACGCCGTGATCCATGAAGGCGAGGGCGACCGACAGGCCGAGGTCGCGGTGGCGCAACGTGGCGATTCGGCGGCCGGGTTGCACCGCGTCCTTGACCCGGCCGAGATGGTCACCGAAGCGCTCGGGCAGTGCGTCGAGGTCGTCGACGGTGAGGGCGATCCCGAAGAAGACGGGCCGGCCCGTCTCCGGCCGGTTCGGCCGGGCCGATCAGCTCGAGGATCACCTCATCGAGCCGGAAGAACGTCTGGCGCATCGGGGCGCCGTAGGTCTCGGCATCGGTGTCGCGCACTCGTCGGATGTCGAGGCCGATCCGCTCCAACGCGCTGGTCGTGCGCGATGTGTCCGGGGTGGCCACGACGATGTGGTCGATCAACCGGGCGCCGTTTCCGTGGACGGCCGGTTCGGCCGGGCCGGCAGCACTGATGGCCGTGGGCAAGCCGTCGACATCTGTTGCCTCGTCATCGAGTCGGACGCCACGCAAGGCCCACGAGCGGATGTACTTGCCGTCGTCTCGCCCGGCGAGGCGGACCCGCACCGTACCGATGCGGCACACGTCGTCGGCGTCGACGGTGAACCCCGCATCGCACCAAGCCTCCGGCGGATCGCCGACCACCAGCTCGTCAATGCCCGGCACGGCGGCAACCTACCGGGCGGTACCGTGGCGGCACTGGCCGTAGCGCAGCTTGGTAGCGCACCTGCTTTGGGAGCAGGGGGTCGGGAGTTCGAATCTCCCCGGCCAGACTCAGAACCTGCAGGTCACAGCGTTTTGATTCGAGAACTGTTTCTAGAGGGTCTCCCGGCGCATTCGCGAAGACCGCGTCGTGGGAGACGAGGGGCACGCCGAGCCGGATCGCGGTTGCTGCGATCCATCGATCCGCGTCGTGGACGCGCTGTCCGAGGGCGTGACCGACCGCTTGGCATGCCGCCCGCAGTTCGGCGTAGACCTCAACGAGCTCCGGCCCGGCCCAAACCACTTCGGCCTGGGCGATGCTGACGGTCATCGCGCGGGTGCGTCGTTCGCCCCACCCGCGCCGGATGGCGCCGAAGCGAAGCTCTGCGACGGTCTGGAACGAGACGAAGGCCGGTCGCCCGGCGATGAGCGGCGCATAGAGCGGAGTGATTGGCGAACCCGGCGTCAGGTCGGCTCCGAACACGCCGGTGTCGATGACCGCCGGACCCCGGCTGGAAGCTTCCGGCGTCACTCGTCGATTGCAGCGAGGAAGGCGAAGCCCTCTTCCTCGTCGATGTCGTCGATCACCATCTCCTCATGCGGCGGGAGCGGATGGGCGCGGCGCAGCAGCTCCTCGACCGGGAACTCGAGGTGCGGGTGGTCCTCGGCTCGGGGTGCGGTGTGGCTCGACATCACCACGGCTCCGCGCATCCGCGATGACTTTGCTGACGACTGCACGTCTGATCTACGACACGCCGATGCACGCTGTCGCCCGGCTACGAAAGGGGAGGCGCCATGGAGATCATCAACCTGGGTGCGGCGGAAGGGCTGCCGCCGGTGGATTGGGCCGCCGTCGTTGAGAAGCTCGATGCGGGATCGGCGCCGGCTCCAGACGCGCACAACGCTCGCACGACATGGCTCGCGACGGTCAACAAGGACGGCAGCGCGCATGTGACTGCGGTCGGTGCGATCTGGCTGGATGGCGGGTTCTGGTTCCAGACGGGCGGGGGCACGCGGAAGGGTCGCAACGTTGAGCGCGAGCCGCGCTGTTCGATCGCCGTGTCGATCCGCGACGCAGACGTCGTCATCGAGGGCGACGCGGCACGGGTGACCGACCCGGGCATGGTGGCGCGCATTGCGAAGGCGTGGGCGGACGATGGTTGGCCCGCGGAACCCGATGAGGGCGGGTCCGGCATCACTGCCCCGTTCAACGCACCCTCGCAAGGACCACCGCCATGGAACGTGTATCGCATTGAGCCACGATCGGCGACGGTGGTGCTGGGCACAGAGCCGGGCGGCCTGACTCGCTTCAGCTTCTGACGATGACCGCGCCCGTCGCCCCACGAGATCGAGGTGGCCGGGGCAGGAAACCGGCACCGGCCGGGGCCAAACGAAAGGAGAGGAGTGATGGGCGACGCGAAGAAGGGCACGGAAGCGACCGAGCGCGTTGCCGCGTCCACGACGATCGAAACACCCCGGAGGCGGTGTTCGCCGTGCTGGCCGACCCGTCGACGCACGCCGACATCGATGGCACCGGCTGGGTGCGCGCCTCCGTAGACGGTGATCGCATCACCGCCGCCGGCCAGGTGTTCCGGATGGAGATGTACCACGAGGGCCACCCGGACAAGGACTACAAGACCGCCAACCTGGTAGAGGTGTTCGACGAGCCGCGGGCCATGGCGTGGAAGACCGGGACGGAGTCGCCCGAGACCGGGGAACTCAGCTTCGGCGGCTGGATCTGGCGCTACGACCTCGAGGCGACCGGTCCGTCGGAGACGACGGTGACGCTGACGTACGACTGGTCCGCGGTCCCGGCCTACGTGCGCGAATACCTCCAGTTCCCGCCGTTCGCTCCGGACCACCTTGACAACTCGCTGCAGCACCTGTCCCACCTCGTGGCCTAGGTGTGCTGCCCTGACAAGCCGCCACCCCCGCCCGGCGTTCTCACGGCTATCCGCCATGACCCCTTATGAGCCTGATGTCCCTCCATAAAGCTCTGTCCTCGCTAAGAAGCGAAGCAGCGCGCTAGCAGAAGGTAAAGCGGCTCTACGCGTTTGACTGGGGAGAGCGTTCTCGGAGCCGGGGCGGGTGGGGACCGCTTGGCCAGGTGACGCCGCCGGCGTGGAGCAGTACGCGGAGCCGGTAGTGGTTGAAGTTGCGGAAGCCGTGACCGCACCGCTTCACCTTCTTCACGCACAGATTGAGACCCTCGGTCGGCCCGTTGGATGCACCTGTGGTGTGGTGGGCGAGGATCTCGGTGCGCCACGCGGCCAGGGTGTTGCCGAGCGAGCGGATCTCTTCGACGTCATCGTCAGCGCAGGCGACGATGGCCTTATCCAACAGCAGCGCTGCCTCGGCTCGGTCCTCGGCCAGGTACACGTCGCGCACGGACTCCTTTGCCAGCCATGCACCGAGCACCTCATCGGTCGGGTCGCCGACGCGCAGGCCGAGCAGCATCCGGTGGTTGCCGCGTTCGTCGAGGCGTTCGGCACCGGCGAGGAGCAGCTTGCGGATCCGATAGAGCGGGTCGGCCTTGCGGCCGCGGTGGCCGAGCGTCTCTTGCTGCACTCGACGGCGGACCTTGTCCAGGCACCGGTTGCCGACGCGGACCACGTGAAATGGATCAGCGACCCGGGTGGCGTGGTCGAGATGCGGCGACAGCCCGGCCCGGAACGACTCGGCCAGATCGGTGGCCACCACCTTGATGCCGGCCAGCCACTCCGGGTCGGCGTCTGCGGTCCATCGCCGCAGGTCGGCGGCCCGGTTGCCGTGGACCATGTCGATCACGATGCGGCCCTCGAGGTCGACCAGACCGGTGGCGTAGATGGTCGAGTGCTCACGGTTGGCAGCCAGGAACGACGTCTCATCGACGCCGAGCTGGCGCACCGGGCCTACCCGATCCGGGTCGTCGACCAGCGGTCGGCCATGCTCATCGACCGCGTCCATCACCGTCGCCCACGACACCCCGAGTTCCCGGGCCAAGCTGGCTACCGGCCGGGCGTTGGCACCGACCTGGCGGCACGCCTCCACACCGGCCCGGCGGGTCAGGACTTGGCGGCTCGACACCGCCGACGAGCACTCCGTCCACGTCCTGGCCTCGCAGTCCGGCTCGACGCAACGCCACCGACGCTTGCGCCACACCAGGCGAACCGGCCGGCCGAAGCAGGCCAGATCGCGCACCTCGACATCGGCGCGGTCCTGGGACTCGGCCCGCACACCGCACTCACCGCAGCCCACGAAGTCATCGATCGTCTCCACCACGACCACCACCTCGACCGTCTCGGTCACCGACAACACCCGGAACCCGTCCAGTCCCAGCAGCGCCTCGGCCAGCCCGTTACCGTCACCCATTGCAGGGGTCTCCTCATCGTCGCAGCCTTCGAACAGCCGCAACGATGGCGGGACCCCTGCCGCCGTTAGTGGACCCTCAACCCACCAGCGCCAGGATCACGCTCCCCACTTCAACGCGAAGAGCCGGTAAAGCCTCTACCGGTCGCCGCAGCCTGGGCGTACACGGGTTCTCGAAGCCCTTCGCGCTGCAAGAATCGCGAGTGCGCGCTTCATCGTCCTGCTGCTCGGGTGCGCGATGCGGCTCAGATCGTGACGTCGCGGGGAGTGAGGATCTCGACGTAGCCGTCGGTGCCGTTCACCCGGATCCGCTGTCCATCGTCGATCAGTTGCGTGGCGTGTTCGACCCCGACGACGGCCGGGAGGCCGTATTCCCGGGCGATCACTGCGCCATGGGTCATCAGGCCGCCGACCTCGGTCACGAGTCCAGCGATGGCGACGAAGAGGGGCGACCAGCTGGGGTCGGTGTGGGCTGTCACCAGGATGTCGCCCGGTTCGATCGCGGCCTGGGCAATGTCCAGGATGACTCGGGCTCGTCCTTCGACGCTCCCGGCGGAGACGGGCAGTCCGGCCAGCGCGCCGGCCGGCAGGTCATCGCGCCGGTACGCGCCGGCGATGGCCTCGCCGTCCGAGGTGAGCACCCGGGGTGGCGTGAGCGCCTGGTAGGACTCGAACTCGTCCTTGCGCCGACGGATGAGCTCGTCGTCGACCCGGTTCGTGCGCACGACGTCATGCAGCTCCTGAAACGCGAGGAAGTAGATGTCTTCCTTCTCACGAAGCACGCCGGCGCGCACGAGGCGCTCCGCCTCCGCCAGCAGCGCCCACTTGTACAGGAAGTAGCGGCTGACCATGCCGTACTTCGGATACTCCCGGTACCCGATGAACGTCCGGACGCGATCGATAATGCCCTTGGTCTCTGCAGCCTTCCGCTCCCCGTCGGGCAGGTCTCGCACGCGCGCCAGCAGCTCGCGTTCCTTCTCCCGCGCTTCCCGTCGACCTTGCTCGAAGCGCCGCGCGCCTTCGCCCGGTTCGAAGTGCTCGATGTCGGAGAGGAGCATTTTCAGGAGGATGGTCGGGCGTTCGCTCCAACGTGGCCGGGTGATGTCGATCTCGCCGACGCAGCGCATGCCATAGGTGTCGAGCCAGGCGCGGATGGCGTCGCGTGCTTCCCGGCCACCCTCGATCTCGTCCAGCGCGTCGAGGAAGTCCTCGTCGGCGGCATCGCGCAGATAGGCGACGACGTCGGGATGCGGGCGGATCACGTCGGCGACGTCCAGGAGTGACAGCCCCATCTCCGACGTGACGTTGTGGGGGACGGACTGCGCGAGCATGTCGGCGGCGTTCGTCTCGCCCAGCCACTCCTGCAGCTGCTCGTTGAGCCACCACGTCGCGTCCATCGCCGACATGAACACCTGATGGCTCTGCGGGTCGAACAGGAGCCGCTTCAACTCTTGGATGTCGGCCAGGATGAAGTCGAGTAGCGCCGAGCCGGACTTGGTCCGGATGTCGCGCGTCAACGCGGCGATGGACGCCTGGTTGCGCGCGATCAGCTCGGTGACGATGGCCGGATCGGCCTCGATTGGAGCAGTTGGCGGCAGGCCAAGGGGGGGATCGACCGGAGCCTCGTCGGGGAGCGGCGGGATGAAGTCGCCGCGGTCGATGATGGTCTGCAGCGCGTCCCGCATCAGCGGGTCGCCTCTTCCGAGGACGTCGAGGAGGCCGGCGCGGCTCGCGGGCGACGCCAGGCCCTCGGTGACGTCGACGAACAGCCTCCCGCCCGCGTCGTACATCGGCCGTGCGGCCGTCAGCTGCCACATCGAGAGGCCGAGCGGCTTCATGGCGTCGGTCATCATCTGCCCATGGCCGACCGACACGTATACGTGATTGGCTCGGTCGTCGACCGCCGGGACGGGGAACAAATTGATGACCTCCATGGCGCATCGCTTTCGTTGGCCGGCGACAGCTTGCAACGTCGTGTCGTAGATCAGACGTGCATCGGTTACCAAGTCATCGCGCATGCGTCGCCGCCAAAGGATCGCTTGGCGCGCCGCTGGATGGGGGGAACCATGCGGGTGAAGGTGGGGCTCGTCGCGTTCGTGGTCGCAGGAGCAGTGATTTCAGGAGCGCCGGTCGCGCACGCCGACGTCCCGTCGACGGCCAGCAACTTGGGTCTGTGCTCGTCGTATCTCGCGCAGCTCGACGTGCCGGGCCGCCAATCGCGTCCAATGCGCGCGCATCCTCTTCGCGCTCACGCGACGGGTGAGGTCCTCGGAGGCCCTCCCGAGTAACGCCGATCGCCCAGCGACGGGCTGCCGCAGCACTGAGCTGCCGGACGTCGCGGCGCTACCGTTCGCGCATGTATCCGGGAGAGCACGCGCAGAAGCATCCGGACCAACCCGCCTTGATCATGGCCACCAGCGGCGAGGTGGTGACCTTCTCCCAGTTCGAGGATCGGGCCAATCGGCTGGCCCAGTTCTTCCGCGCCAACGGGCTCGCCCGTCGGGATCATGTCGCCTTCCTCATGGAGAACAACCCCCGGCTCATCGAGTGCAACGCCGCCGCGGAGCGCACCGGCCTGTACTACACCTGCATCAACTCGTACCTGTCGCCCGACGAAGCGGCTTACATCATCAACGACTGCCAGGCCCGGGTGGTGGTGACCTCTGCCGCCAAACGCGACGTCGCCGTTCAGCTTCCTGAGCGGTGTCACGACGTCGAACGGTGGCTGATGGTGGACATAGACGCGCCCGAAGCGCCGTACGAGGTCTTCGATGAGGCCGTGGGTGCTTTTCCCGGCGAGCCGGTGGGCGACGAGCAGCTCGGGGCGGCCATGCTCTACTCGTCGGGAACGACTGGTCGTCCAAAGGGGATCCTCCGGCCGCTGCCTGAGGTTCATCCCGGCGAACTTCTCCCGGTCATGGCGTTCGTATCGAAGATGTTCCAGTTCCGGGAGGGGATGAGGTACCTCTCGCCTGCACCGCTCTACCACTCAGCCCCTCAAGCGAGCGTGTCAGCGGCCCTCAGGCTCGGGTCCACGTCGGTGATCATGGAGCACTTCGATCCCGTCCAGTGCCTCGACCTCATCGCCGAGCACCGCATCACCCACTCGCAGATGGTGCCGACCATGTTCTCTCGGCTGCTCAAGCTGCCTGAGGAGGTGCGAGTCGCAGCCGATGTCTCATCGCTGGAGGTGATCATCCACGCTGCGGCGCCGTGCCCGGTGGGGGTGAAGGAGCAGATGATCGACTGGGTCGGACCGAAGCTGGTCGAGTACTACGGCGCGACCGAAGCCAATGGCTTCACGTTCTGCGACTCTGCCGAGTGGCTCGCCCATCGCGGCACCGTCGGCAAAGCCATCCTCGGTGAGGTCGTCATCCTCGACGACGACGGCAACGCCTGCCCCACCGGTACGCCAGGGACCGTCTGGTTCCGTGGCGCCACCAACTTCGAGTACTTCAACGACCCCGCCAAGACCGCCGAGTCCCGCGACGCCGAGGGCAACATGAGCACCGTCGGTGACGTCGGGTACCTCGACAGGGACGGCTACCTCCACCTCACGGATCGCAAGACGTACATGATCATCTCAGGCGGCGTGAACATCTACCCGCAGGAGACCGAGGACCTGCTCATCACCCATCCGAAGGTCTTCGATGCCGCCGTCATCGGCGTGCCGAACGAGGACCTGGGCGAAGAGGTGAAGGCGGTGGTGCAGGCGGCGTCTGGTAGCGAGCCGGGGCGGGAGCTGGAGCGCGAGCTCATCGCCTTCTGCCGTGAGCACCTGGCCCACTTCAAGTGCCCCCGCACGATCGACTTCACCGAGGAGCTGCCTCGCCTGCCGACCGGGAAGCTCTACAAGCGGCTGCTGCGCGATCGCTATTGGGAGGGCCGAGCGACCTCGATCAGCTGAGCCGCGAGGCTCGATGATGTCGCGCCACGTTCGTCAGCCGGAGAGACCGGAGTCCGGCGGGAACGCGGTGGAGCCTTCGTGCCACCGTCGCAGCGCGTCGAACGGGAAGATGCCGGTGGCGTGGCCGTCGTTCCACGTGATGGCCAGGCCCCAGGCGCCGTGCAGCGCGGCGCTCTCGATGCGCAGCGGGGTGGGGCTGCCGGGGCGGGGCCAAGCCGGCTCGCCCTGATCCCGCAGCGCCCGGCAGGCGGCACATGGACAGCCCTGCCGCAGGGCCAGCAGGTCGAACTGCGCGACCAGGCCGTCGAGGTAGGTCAAGGTCACGCCGGTCTCCCGGTCCACGTCGATCTTCGCTGGTTCGTACCGCTCGTCCACTTCCGCAGCTTCGCCGATGTCGAGCAGACTCGCTCGCGCCACCCACCCGAGGACGAGGCCGTGGACCGGGAGCTGACCACAGACGACGTGATCGGCGGGAAGCCGACGGTCGGCGTGCTGCTCAAGCGCGGGCTGCGCAAGCGTTGCCCCCGCTGTGGTGGCGGAGGCCTCTACCGCGGTTGGTTCCGCATGGTCGAGCGCTGCCCGACCTGCGGGTTCCGCTTCGAACGCGAGCCTGGCTTCTTCATCGGTGCGTACTTCGTCAACTTCGCGGTCACCGAAGGCTTCCTGTTCGTCGTCGTCATGGTGTTCCTGTTCGTCAAGGCCGCCAACAACGACGCGGGCGTCGTGTGGCCGTTGGCGGTCGGCGGCGCTTTCGCGATCGTCGCGCCACTCGTCTTCTACCCGTGGTCGCGGACCATCTGGTCGGCCATCGACTTGGCCATGACGCCTCTGGAGCTCGACGAGATCGTGGCCGCCCACGATGCGGTCGATGTCGAGGGGGTCGAACGTGAGGAACGCCCTCAGTCAGACCAATGAGCGGCGGAAGCGACGCCAGAGCGGCCAGGCCACCAGCCACAGCGCGCCGGCGCACAACAGCACCAACAGCACCTTCCCGGATCCGGCGATGATCGCCTCGATGCCGCCGGTGAAGCCGTCCACCGCCCGGTGCCAAGCCTGGCTCAGGCCGGACTGCTTGGGATGGGGTCGAGAGCGGGGGAGCGGCTTGTCGGCTCCGGGCTCCCGGAGTGAGACGGCGAGGGTGGCCAACGACGTCTGGTCGTCGAGGACCTGGCGGCGTCCTTCGAGCTGTTCGATCTCGGCCTGTACGGCGTTGAGACGGTCGCGCACGGCGAGGATGTCGGGCACGTTCTTCGCCGCCTGAGAGAGCACGACGTTGAGCTGGTCGCGTTCGTTCTTCATCGTCTTGAGGCGGCCGGTGACGTCGGTGTACTCCGTCGTGACGTCCTGTGCTCCAGTGGTGGCCGAGCGCACCTTTCCCAATCGGCGGACCTGCACCAGGAGCTCCTCGAACCGGTCAGCCGGGACGCGCAGGGTGACTGTGCCCGACGGCGACGTCCCCTGCTCGCTGGTGCTGGTCTCGGCCACGAACCCGCCGAAGCCCTTGGCCAAGCTGGTCAGCCGGGCCGCCCGCTCCGAGAACGTCCGGCGCGCGACGGTCAGCTCGATCGAGCCGGTCTTGATGATCTTCTCGGAACCGCCGCGGTTCGCCGCGGCAGGCCGCTGCTTGGCTCCGCCGCCGGCGGGTGGCGACTTCGCCGCCCGCGAGGGCACGGTCGTGGGAAGCGGCGCGCCCCGAGGACTTGTCCTTCTGGCCTGCTGCCTGCCGGGAGAGGCCGAGCCAGCCGAACTGTCGTTCGACGCAGTGTCGCCGCGGCGGCCGCTCCGGGCGTCATTCCCGCCCATGTTCCCGATGAGCAGGGCCAGTACGACCGCCGCGGCGATGCCGGCCAACGCCAGATTGACCGGGCGCCTACCGGTGATTCGTTTGGAACCGCGGGCCCAGGACACGCTCGGCAACGGTTCGGTGCCGAGCGTTCCTGAGTCGCCACGGACCGCCGCCCGGATCTGATCCTGCCCCGCGGCCGGCACGTCGTAACGCTCGGCGTCGGCGGCCAGGATCGCCCGCAACTCGTCTTCGTCGATCATGGTCACGCCTCCTCGACAGTCAGTGCGCCGACGCGCGGATGGTCGCTCAGCCGTCGTCGCGCCTCATGGAGGCGCGACTTGACCGTCCCGGGGCGGCGGCGGATGGCGGTGGCGATGTCCCGCTCGCTCAGCCCCGTCCAGTAGCGCAGGACGATCACGGTGCGCAGATGGTCAGGCAGGTCGTCGAGGGCCTCGCGGACCGTCTCGGCGCGGTCGGAACGAACGGCCTCGTCGTCGGGCTCGGGTGCCCGGTCGGGCAGTTCGTCGAGCGGAGTCGACCCGGCCGACCGATCCCGACGGGGGATCTCCGTTCGCAACTTCGAGTGGCAGGCGTTGACCAGCACCCGGTACAGCCAAGGTCGATGACCTTCACCCGGGGGCAGCGCCTCCCGGAACCGCCAAGCGCGCAGGAACGCCTCCTGAACCGCTTCTTCGGCGTCGGCCGGGTTGCGGGTGATGAGACACGCCGTGCGGTACGCCATGGCGTAGCTCTCGGTGATCCAGCTCTCCAGCTGTGTCGACTCTTGCTGCGCAGTCGGGCTCACCCGGTCTCCCGTCGTCTCGTCGGTAGTGACGCAACATCAGACGAAATGGTTCGCGCTCCGGTTCCCCTTACCATTCAGGCCACGATGGCCGTTCCCGCCGACATGGCGCGCGATGGCGTCACGCCTCCACCCGGATCGGGCGCCGACGACCGCTGCCCGCATTGCGGCGTGCTGGTAGAGGACGCTTGGTTGGTGTGCGGGTCATGTGGTGAGGCGGTGGCCGCGGCAGCTGCGCTACCGGTTGGAACCCGGTTGGGACACGACCGGTTCGAGGTGCTCGGTGTGCTCGGCCGGGGCGGGTTCGGGATCACCTATGACGTGATGGACCATCGGCTGCAGAGGCGGGTGGCGGTGAAGGAGCTGTTCCCGGAGTCTGCGGTCCGGCACGGGTCGGTGGTGCTGACCCCACCTCACGCTCGCGACGCTTTCCGGGACGCGCGCTCGCGGTTCCTTCGCGAGGCGCGGGTGCTGGCCCGCTTCACCCACTCCGGGATCGTCCGGGTCTACGAGGTGTTCGAGGAGCACAACTCCGCCTACCTGGTGATGGAGCTGCTCGAAGGGCGGACGCTGCTCGACCTGCTGGCGGCCCGAGGCCGGCCGTTCAGCGAAGCCGAGGTGCTCGACGTGGCCGCCCGCGCCGCGGTCGCGTTGCGGTCGGTGCACGCCGCTGGGGTGCTCCACCGCGACATCAACCCGTCGAACATCGTGCTCACCGACCACGGACGGATCGTGGTGATCGACTTCGGCATCGCCCGTTCCTACGCCGCCGAGCAAAGCACGTCGATGACACGCGTGGTGACCCCCGGGTACGCACCGATCGAGCAGTACGTGGGCGAGGGTCGTTTCGGCCCGGCCTCCGACGTCTATGGCCTGGCCGCCACGCTCTACCGCCTCGCCACCGGGCGCGTGCCGGTGTCGGCGTTGGAGCGCGAGGGCGGCAAGTCGTTGCCCGCGCCCCACTCGCTCAACCCGGGGATCAGCAAGGCGGTGAGCGACGGGCTCCTCGACGGCTTGGAGCTGAACCCGGACCATCGGCCACAGACCCTCGACGCGTTCCTCCTCCGGCTGGGCCTCCGCGTCTCCGACGCCCGACCTCCCCGGTCGCTGCTGCTCGATTCGGTGCCAGCCGCCCATCACGCGGTCACCGCGGCGGCCTCACGGGAGGAGGAGGCTCGCCTCGAAGACGCGACCGAGGTCGAACCACGACCGGCTGAGCCACCGGCCAGTCCCGGTGACGCGAAGACGCTCGGCGCGCCGCCGACGGCGGTTGCCCCTCGGCCCGCCGGAGGCCCCGCTCCCTCGTCAGTGGCCAGTCGGGCACCCGCCGCGCCGTCGCCGATCGCCGTGCCTCTCTCGGTGCCTCGCCGCGCCGTGGGCCTTCCTCCCATCGCCATCGGACCGCATCCGCCTGGCCGTTGGAAGGCCATCGTGCCGCTGGCCGCCACCGCACTGGCTTTCGGCTCGGCGGCGCCGGTGAGCGCGTTCATCGTGCTCGTGCTCGTCGTGCTGCCCCTGCTGGCCACCTGGGGGGATTCGGTCGTCCACCGCTTCCGGCGCGACTCGGGCACTGCTCAGCGCTGGGTCGAGCGGGCTACGCCGCCGGCCGCGGCGGCGCCGGTCCGCCTGGTCGGCAACGTCATGATGAGCATCCTGCGCTCTCTGCCGGTGGCCACGCTGACCGCCGCTCTGCTCGGCCTCTGGTATGGCCTAGACCACCTCCCCGGCGTGCCCCAGCCGGCGCTCGACGCGGTCCTTCGAGGCATCGGCCTACTGGTCTCGGCGCTGCTGGTCCTGCCGGCCGGCCGAGGCTCACCTCGGTTCCGCACCGGCATCGCCGTCGACGAGGTGGTGACCCGGCTGGTCAGCCCGGCCGGCCGGCTCGTCCAGACCGGGGTGGTGGTGTGGGTGATCGCGGTGGCCGCGGTGGCCGGTTCGTTCTGGCTCACGCCCGAGGTGTGGCCACTACCCCACTGAACCTGGATCAGGGCCCGACGATCGCGCTGTGCGACGATGAGCGACATGGCCGGAACGGAGGCTGTCGTCATCGGCAGCGGACCGAATGGGTTGGTCGGGGCGAACGTGTTGGCCGACGCCGGTTGGTCGGTCACGGTCCTCGAAGCAGCCTCCGTGCCGGGCGGTGCCGTGCGATCCGCCGAGGTGACCGAGCCCGGCTTCTGCAACGACTTGTTCAGCGCGTTCTACCCGATGGCCGCCGTCTCGCCGGCGCTGGCTGCGCTGCACCTGGACCAGTGGGGCCTGCGTTGGGCTCGGGCGCCGCTCGTGGTGGCCCATCCGACGGCCACCGGTCCGGCCGCGGTGATGAGCACGGACATCGACGTGACCGCCGCATCGCTCGACCGGTTCTGCCCGGGTGACGGCGACGCCTGGCGGGAGCTGCACGCGGTCTGGGCCAGAGCGCGCGAGCCGCTCCTCAAGGCGCTGCTGGGCCCGTTCCCGCCGCTCGTCGCCCCGCTGCGACTGGCCGCAAGGCTGCGGGGCCGGGGTCTGCTCGAATTGACCCGACTGATGGCCGTGCCGCTGCGCCGGCTGGCCGAGGAACGCTTCGAAGGCGAAGGCGGCGGACTGCTGCTGGCCGGCAACCTGATGCACACCGACCTCAGCGTGGACAGCGCGGGCGGCATGATCGCCACGCTGGTGATGGCCATGGTCGGCCAGGACCACGGGTTCCCCGTGCCGGAGGGCGGCGCTCAGTCGCTGAGCGACTCGCTCGTGCGCCGGCTCGAGGCGAAGGGTGGGCGAGTGGTGTGCGGCGCCCGTGCCGATCGTCTTGTGGTGCGTGGCGGACGGGTGGTGGCGGTGCGTCTGGGGGACGGCCGAGAGGTGGACGCCGGCCGGGCGGTACTGGCCGATGTCTCCGCCCCTGCCCTGTACCGGGACCTCGTCGGGCCCGAGCACCTGCCGGCCCGGCTGCTGGCAGACCTGCGCCGGTTCGACTGGGACGGGCCGTCGTTCAAGGTCGACTGGGCGCTGTCCGGGCCGATCCCGTGGCGCGACCCCCAGGTCGGTCCGGCCGGCACCGTGCACATCGGCCTCTCGATGGAGGAGATAAGCCGCACGTCGTGGCAGCTGGCCAACCACATCGTCCCGTCCGACCCGTTCATGCTGGTCGGCCAGATGACCACGGCTGATCCCACCCGCTCGCCGGCCGGCACCGAGTCGGCGTGGGCGTACACCCACGTGCCGAAACAGGTGCGAGCCGATGGCGGCCCGGACGGACTGACCGGACGGTGGGATGCCCGCGAGGTGGACGCGTTCACCGCTCGCATGGAGCGACGGGTGGAGTCGCTGGCTCCGGGCTTCTCGGACCTGATCCTGGCCCGTCACGTCCAACCGCCGGCCGCCCTCGAAGCGGCCAACGCCAACCTGGTCGGCGGAGCGGTCGGTGGCGGCACGGCCGGTCTGCACCAACAACTCGTGTTCCGCCCGACGCCGGGGCTGGGCCGCCCCGAGACCCCGGTGAAGGGCCTGTACCTGGCATCCGCATCGGCTCACCCAGGAGGAGGCGTGCACGGTGTGTGTGGTTCCAACGCGGCCCGCGCCGCATTGCTCCACGAGCGGCTCGGTTCGATCGGCCGCCGCCACTGCTGAAGGGCGCGACGCGATGTCTGAGAGCACCGCACCGGCCTGGCTCGACGACCTCGGCCTCGGCGTGGACGGGCCGCCCTGGTTGTCGATGGGCCTGTCCCGGGTCGACTCCAACCGCTGGTTGCTGCCTGACGAGCACCGCGTCCGGGAGCTGGCCGAGCGCCACCGGTTGCTGGCTGATCACCACGACGACGTGTTCTCAGCATCACCTGACAGCGAACATGCCGGGCGCGAAGCGCTGAGCCTGATCCGCGCCTGGTTCGCCGAGCATCGGCCGGACATCGGGCTACCGCGCGACCCCGCCGGAGTGCATCCGTTGGAAGCGGCGGGCCGGCTGGTGCAGGAGGATCTCTGCCTGATGCTCCGCCACGGAGATGTCCACCATCTGGACGCGGCGTGCCTGTGCTTCCCGTCGCATTGGCGCCTGGCCGACAAGATCGGCCGGCCGACGGCCGAGGTGCACGGACCGGTGCCCGGCTACGCCGAAGAGCTCGGTCCTAGGGTCGACCGGTACCTCGACCGACTCCGGCCAGGTTCGGGCGCCGAACGCCGCAACTGGTCGGTCCACGAGGCCCCCGACCTGTTCGCACCATGGCCAGGGGAGCCGCGCCAACTCGAAGTCGGCGACGTGGCCACCGGTCTGTGGTTGCGCAGCGAACGGCAGACGCTGCGTCGCCTGCCCGACACCGACGCGGTGCTCTTCACGATCCGAGTGCAACAGGTGCCGCTCGGTGCCCTGGCTCACCGACCCGACGTGGCCCGCCGGTTGGCGGCCAGGCTGGCCGCCCAACCAGCCGAGCTCACCGCCATGAACGGGCTGGCCCCCCACCGCGACGTCGTGCTGGCTTGGCTCACCGAGGTCAGCGGCGAGGACCGGCGACCGATGCGTCCCCGGTCGCCTTCGTCGGGGATCCAGTCGCGGCTTTCTGCTTCGCCTCCCAGGCAGAGCGGCTGATCGCTCGCACTTCGACGATCGCACCGAGCTGCGGGTGGACCGCCGCCCGGTCCCACGTGAGCCCCAGCTTGGCCATGACCCGCTGCGAGCTGAGGTTGTCGTGCACGGTGATGCTGACCAGCCGAGCGAGGCCCAGGGTGGTGAACCCGTGCCCAATCGCCACACGGGCTCCTTCGGTGGCGAACCCGTGGCCCCAATGGGGTCGAGCCAAGCGCCAGCCGACCTCGACCGCGGGGAGGACTTCAGGCAGGAAGGACGGGGCCGACAAGCCGATGAACCCGATCGGTTCGTCGTTGTCGCGTCGCTCAGCGGCCCACAGACCGAAGCCATGGTCGGCCCAGTGGGCCTCGATACCGGCCAGCGACTGGTCGGATTCCGCTCGGGTGAGTGGCACACCCCGGCCGATGAAGCGCATGACGTCGGCGTCGGCGTTCATGGCGGCGTACCAGTCGCCATCGTCCAACCGGAATCGCCGGAGCCGCAACCGGTCGGTGGTCACGGTCTCCGGGTACAGCGGGGTCGGATCAGCCGCGACCGGCATTGGGCTTGGTGCCGTGGTTGGCCTTTTTCCTGCGGGCGTTGATCTTGCGCTTGTTCGTCTTCTTCGACATAGGGAGCGGCAGCCTAGGTGGTGGGGTGGGCCCCGGCCCAGGCGACCAGGTCGTCGGCGGTCCACGTGTTGACCACGTCGGCCGGGTCGATGTCGTGGCGGGCCGCCTTGTCGCAACCGTAGTTCTGCCACTCGAGTTGCCCCGGCGCATGAGCGTCGGTGTCGATGCTGATCTTGCAGCCCCAGTCGAGGGCCACCTCCAGCAGCTCGTCGGGCGGGTCCTGGCGCTCTGGCCGGCAGTTGATCTCGACCGCCGTGTCGAACCGGGCGCAGGCCGCGAACACGATCTCGGGATCGAACGTGGCCTGGGCGCGCACGACCTTCTGGTCCGCCCCGAAACCGCGGACCTTGCGGCCCGTGCAGTGGCCGAGGATGTCGACGTGGGGGCTGGCCACCGCCAGGACCATCCGCTCGGTCATGGCGTGGCGCTCCATCGACAGCTTGGAGTGGACGCTGGCCACCACGACGTCCAGCTCGGCCAACAGGTCCTCCTCCTGGTCGAGTGCACCGTCGGCCAGGATGTCCACCTCGATGCCGGTCAGGATCCGGAACGGGGCCAGCGTCTCGTTCAGCCGGCCGACCTCTGCGAGCTGCTCGCGCAGCCGATCGGGCGTGAGCCCGTGGGCGACGGTCAGCCGGGGAGAGTGGTCGGTCAGCACCATGTACTCGTGGCCGAGGGCCATGGCGGTGCGGGCCATCGTCTCGATCGACGCCCCACCGTCACTCCACGTGGAGTGGGTGTGGCAGTCACCTTTCAACGCCTGGCGCATCTCGCGCCCTTCGGCGAGCGGGATCGTGGTCGTCGCTTCCAACTCCTCGAGCCGCCGAGGCACTCTGCCGGCTACCGCTTCAGCGATCACCGCGCCGGTGCTGTCACCGATCCCCTTCAGCTCGGTGAGTGTGCCCGCCCTGGCCCGCTCTTCGAGCTCGGCCGCCGGCAGCTCCTGGACGATCTCCGCCGCCCGCTGGAACGCGGTGGCCTTGCGGCTGTCGACCAACCCTCGGTCGAGCAGGTAGGCGATCCGCTCCAGAGCGGCGACCGGATCCATTCAAGCGAGGGTAGCGAGCCGTCGGCCCGCGCTCGACCAGCCACCGCCACCGGTACGGTCGGTCGGGTCATGGCCTTCCAACTCATCGCCACCGATCTCGACGGCACCCTGTTGCGCAGCGACGGCACGGTTTCACCGCGTACACGGGCGGCGATCGACGCGGCCGAGTCGGCCGGCATCGGCTTGGTGATCGTGACCGGACGGCCGCCGCGCTGGATCCCGCCGATTGTCGAACAACTTGGCGACCGCGGGCTGGTGGTGTGCGCCAACGGCGGCATCGTCTATGACCCGGCTCGTCACGAGATCATCGAACGCAACGACATGACCGGCCACGACGCAGCGGAGGCCGTGCGCCGCTTGCGGGCCGAGATCCCGGAGCTGGTCTTCGGCACCGAACAGGGGATGGACTTCGCCGTCGAGCCCGACTTCGCTCCCCACGCCCAGATGCTCGCTCAGGTCGTGTACGAACCGATCGAGGACGTCTGCACCCGGCCGGTGACCAAGCTGCTGGTACGCCATCCGTTCCCCGCGCCCGAGGGCCTGGCCAAGCGGGTGCGGGGCATCGTCGACGGCCTGGCCGGGGTGACCCACTCGACCGACGAGAGCTTCCTGGAGCTGTCCCGGCCCGACGTGCACAAGGCATCGACGCTGGAACGGCTGGTTGCCGAGTCGGGGGTCACCGCCACCGACGTCGTGGCGTTCGGTGACATGCCGAACGACATCGAGATGCTCACGTGGGCCGGCCACGGCGTGGCGGTGGCCAACGCTCACCCACTCGTGCTCGATGTGGCCGACGAGGTCTGCTCCTCCAATGACGACGACGGTGTGGCCGTGGTCGTCGAACGCATGCTGGCGGGCGCATGATCGATCGGTAGCGTCCGGTGGTGGTCACGGCGACGATCCTCGCCCTGTCGTCTGCCGCGTTGCATGCATCGTGGAACCTCATCCTCAAGACCGCTGACCACGAGGACCGCGACCTCGCCATCTGGGGCCAGGTCGTGGCCGCCGCCATGCTGGCCACGCCGATCCTGCTGGTGATCGGATGGCCGGCGGCCGCCGCGTGGCCCTGGCTCGTGCTGTCCTCGGTGGTGCATGTCTTCTACGCCGCGTCGCTGGTCGCGGCCTACCGGGCGGGGGATTTCTCCCTCACCTATCCGCTGGCCCGGGGCGGCGGCGCGCTCGTGGCGGCCGTAGGCGGCGTCGCGCTGCTGGGAGACCACCTACCCGCGGTCGCGTGGTTGGCCATCGCGGTGGTTGTCGCCGGGCTGGTCTCGCTGGTCGGTCTCCGCTCGGCGCCGCGGGCGGTCGGCTTCGCCCTGGCCACCGCGGTCACCATCGGCACGTACACCGTGGTCGACTCCCACGGCGCCCGCCTCACGAGTGGAGCCTCTTATGGCCTCACCCTCATGTTGACGATCGCCTTGGCCCTCTCCGTGGCCGGTTTGACCCGCGGCCGGGCCCGGGCTCTGGTCGCGGCGGCCCGCGGCGCGTGGCCCCGATGGGTAGTGGCCGGCGGATGCACAGCCGCCGCCTACACACTGGTCCTGATCGCCGTTCGCTCGGCGCCGGTCGGCTACGTCACCATGCTCAGGGAGTCCTCGGTCGTGCTCGGGGCATTGGCCGGGTGGTTGCTCCTGCGCGAGCGCTTAGGGCCTCGTCGTCTGGCGTCCTCAGGTGTGGTGCTGGCTGGCCTCCTCCTGCTGGTGTTCGTCAGCGTCTGAGGTCGGTGATCCCTCACCTAACCTGCGACCGATGGAACGCTTCGGGTTCGTCGGCCTCCCGAACTCGGGCAAGTCCTCGCTGTACAACGCGCTGGCCGGGGGAGGCGCGCTGGCCGCGCCCTACGCCTTCGCCACGACCGACCCGAACGTCGGAGTGGCAAAGGTCCCAGACGAGCGGCTCGACCGGTTGGCTGCGATGTCCAGCTCGCGCAAGGTGGTGCCGGCCAGCGTGCAGTTCGTCGACATCGGCGGCCTGGTCGAGGGAGCGAGCAACGGTGAGGGGCTCGGCAACAAGTTCCTGGCCCACATCCGTGAGGTCGACGCCGTCGTTTACCTGCTCCGGGCGTTCGTCGACGGCGACGTGCCCGGGGAATCCGACCCGCTCGAGTGCCTGCGGGTCGTCGAGCTCGAGCTGGCGCTGTCCGATCTCGAGGCTGTGGAGTCCCGCATCGAGCGGCGGCGGAAGGCGGCCAAGCAGGATCGGTCACTCGTGGACGAGGTCGCGGCGCTGGACGCCGCCCACGAGCTGCTGGCCGCCGGCACCCCGATCTACCGGGGGGGCCTCGATCCAGTACAGCGTGAGCTGTTGCGGGGCGACTTCCTGCTCACCAACAAGCCAGTGATCGCGCTGGTGAACGTCAGCGAGGACGACACCGGGCGGGTGGACGAGGTCATCGCCCCGGTGGTGGCCGAGATGCAGGGCAGGGCCGAGGTGGTGGGCATGTGTGTCCAGCTCGAAGCCGAGGCCGCCCAGTTCACCGGCGACGAACGAGCCGAGATGCAAGATGCCCTCGGCCTTGGCGAGGGAGGGCTCGAGCGGTTCATCCACGCCGCCTACCACCTGCTCGGCCTGCGCACGTTCTTCACCACCGGTGACAAGGAGTCGAGGGCCTGGACGATCCGGGCCGGGTCCAAGGCGCCGCAGGCCGCGGGCCGCATCCACACGGACTTCGAGCGGGGCTTCATCCGGGCCGAGGTCATCCACTGGGACGAGCTGCTGGCCATCGGGTCATGGTCCAAGGCCCGTGAGGTGGGCAAGCTACGGGTCGAGGGCAAGGACTACGAGGTCGTGGACGGCGACGTCCTCGAGATCCGCTTCAATGTCTGAGCCTTTCGTCCTCACTCGTTCGCTCGCTCCGCTCGCCAGTCCCCGAGCCACGCAACGCTGGTCTCAGGTCGTGTGATCGATGGCCTGGTTGTTGCGGGACGGGGCGGTGTTGGCCAGCCTGGAGGTGGCGTCCACCCGGAAAGCTCGGGCCCGGGGCCTGCTCGGGCGGGACGGCATCGAGGGTGCGCTGTTGTTGCAGCCCGCCCGTTCGGTGCACACGTTGCGGATGCGGTTCCCGATCGACGTGGCGTTCTGCGACGGCGATCTCGTCGTCCTCCGCACGCTCACCATGGCTCGCAACCGCCTGGGCCGTCCGGTCCGGCGGGCCCGCAGCGTGATCGAGGCGGAGGCCGGGACCTTCGCCCATTGGAACCTCCAACCGGGCGACCAGCTCGAGATCAAGGGCCAGGAGTGACCTCGGCCGGTCGTCCCGACGACCGCGGGGTGCTCGTGCTGGTGGGAACGCCGATCGGAAACCTCGGCGATCTGGCTCCTCGCGCGGTCGACGCGCTGGCCGGCGCAGATGTGATCTGTTGCGAGGACACCCGTCGCACCGGACGGCTTCTGCAGCATGCCGGCGTGGCCCGGCGGACCATGCTCACGGTCAACGACCACACCGAGGCCGCAGCGATCGCCGACGTTGTGAGCCGCCTGGGCCGGGGTCAACGGGTGGCTGTAGTCACCGACGCCGGTATGCCCGGGATCTCCGACCCCGGCGAACGCCTCGTCCGGGCCGCCTCGGCCGACGGCCACCGGGTGGAGGTGGTACCCGGGCCGTCAGCGGCCATCACCGCGTTGGTGGCCAGCGGCCTGCCCACCGGCCGGTTCGTGTTCGAGGGGTTCCTGCCCCGCAAGGGCTCGGGACGGTCGGCCCGCCTGGCTGAGGTGGCCGGCGAGCGGCGGACGACCGTCCTCTACGAGGCACCCCACCGGCTGGCCCGAACCATCGCCGATCTGGCGGCAGCCTGCGGCTCGGAACGCAGAGTGGTCTTGGGTCGTGAGCTGACCAAGCTCCACGAGGAGGTGTGGCGGGGCACCCTTGGCCAAGCGTTGGATCGGCTGGACGAAGTCGAGCCGCGAGGCGAGCACGTGATCGTCCTCGACGCCGCGCCCGAGCCCGACACCGCGACCGATGAGGACATCGTGGCCGCCGTCGGCCAGGCGCGGGCCGCTGGCGCGACGACCCGCGACGCAGCCGCCTCGGTGGCCGGCGAGCTGGGGGTGAGCAAGCGTCGGGTGTACGACCTGGCTGTCCGCCGGGGCTGAGCGCGCGAGCCTGGCGCAATCGTCATCGCCGATCCTGCCGCCGAGCTGTTGCGCCTGGTCCAGCGGGCCGACGGCCAGCCTGCGCCGGCGGACCGAGCCTCCGCCCAGCTCCTGCGGCGGCGCTTCGGGGTAGCCCTCCCGCCGCCATTCGCCGACCGGGCCGATCCCGGCGACCCTACGGCGGCACCGGTACGCACGGCCACACCGGCGGACGGTCCGGCCATCGCCGCGGTGAAGTGGCGGGCCTTCGGCACCTGCTACCGCGGCGTCCTTCCGGACGCATTCCTCGACGGACGCGAGATCGTCCCCCCGACCTCGTTCTGGGTGGGACGGGCGGCCCGGCCGCCGACCGCACGCCACTTCCTGGTCGTGCTGGGCCGGCCCGGCCACGTGCTGGGCTATTGCGACGCCGGCCCCTGCCGGGATCCCGACGTCGATCAGGCGGTCACTGGCGAGGTGTACGAGCTGTACCTCGACCCCACGGCGCTGCGTTCCGGTGGCGGCCGCCGGCTCCTCGGCGAGACCCTCGATCGGTTGGCGTCCACCGGCTCCAGCGACGTTCGCCTGTGGGTCATGCAGGACAACACTGCCGCCCGTGCGTTCTACGAGGCGCTCCGATGGCGCCTCGACGGTGGCGTCCGCCATGAGGACCTCGGCGTGGTGACCGTCGATGAGGTCCGCTACCGGCAGCCGTAGGCTGGCCGGGATGGACGACGTCGACCCCGCCGGTTTCGACGGTCTCTATGATCCGGACACGCTCGCCGCGCTCGACGCGTGGGCCGCTCCCGAAGAAGCGGCCGCCGCGCCGGCTCCGTTGCCGTCTCGCTTGTCGAGCTGGAGCCGCAGCACGGCGATGGGGATGGTGCTGACCGGTTGCGCGCTGGGCCTGCAAGAGGTGCTCGACCCGAAGTCAGAGCGGCCGATCGTCATCGAGGTCGACGCCGCCGGTGAACCGCACGACCTGCCGATCGAGCTCATACTCGACCCTGACGATCCGAGCGGCAGCCTCTGCATCATCCGCCGGGATCCGCCACCGCCGATCGTCTGACCGCGGCGATGGGCGATCGCCGTCGTCTAGCGCGTCGGGATGGCTGGCGCTCCGGACCGACCAGCCAGGGTCTGGCCGACGACCACCCGCACCGCCACCATCACCGCAGCCACGATGATCGGCTTCCACGAGGATGAAGCACTCAGGCGCAGCAGGCTGGCGCCGGTCCACAGCTCGAGCGCGGCACGAACTCCGGCCCGGGGATGACCGACCAGGCCGAGGACGACGAGCGTGACCAAGCCCATGGTCGCCATGACCAGCGCACCGTCCTGCACGACGGTGCTCACCGGGGAGCTGACGGCTCAGCGGCCGCCGCGCCCTCGCGGATGTCGCGCTCGAGGAAGTAGTTCAGCGCGGTCCGGATGGCGGCCACCGCGGCCAGCTGGCCGATCTCTTTGAAGCTCGGCGCCACCGCGGTCCTCAGGATGTCACCGGCCAGCTGGAACTCGAGGCCGAGGGCCAGGAACCGGCCCAGCTTGACCCGCACGACTCCGAACAGCTCCGCGCGGCGAGTCGACCAGGCCGAGCGCAGGAAGCCGATGAACCCGACCACCGCTCCAACGAAGATGACAAGGGCGCCCGCCGCCTCGACCAGCCGCACCAGCAGGTCAACGGCGTGACGCAGCGTGGATTCGGAGAGCAGGTGGTCCATCCGGCCCGCTCTACCCGGTCACGCCGACTAGATCCTGGCGTTGTGCGGCCGAGTAGAACTGCGCCGTGCTGAAGCAACGACGTGGATCGGGCCGGCTCGTTCGTCGACGTCTTGGGCAGAGGCAGAGCCGAAGAGCCGCCCGCGCCGTCGCTCGCGACCAGTCGCGCCGCGGTTCACGAGCGCCGCTGCCACCGTCGCTCCCGGCCGGACGCGTGGTCGCGGTACCCGGCCGCGGGGAGATGTTCCTGCGGGAGGCGGCGGGACCGTCCGGCGGCCCGGTGATCGTGCTCCTGCACGGCTGGACGGCCAGCGCCGACCTGAACTGGTTCACGCTCTATGAGCCACTCACCAAGGTCGGCCATGTCATCGCCGTGGATCACCGTGGGCACGGGCGTGGCCTCCGCAGCGACGAGGAGTTCACCCTCGAGGCAGCCGCCGATGATGCCGCCGCCCTGATCCGCCATCTCGGTCACGAACGGGTAGTGGCCGTCGGGTATTCGATGGGTGGCCCGATCGCCATGCTGTTGTGGCGGCGCCACCCGGAACTGGTGGACGGGCTGATCTTCGAGGCGACTGCGCTCGAATGGCGAGCATCGCTCCGGGAGCGGCTGACCTGGAAGTTCCTGGCCGGAGCGGAACTCGCTTTCCGGCTCGGCCCGAACCGCGGGCTGGTTGAGCGTTACTTGCGTTTCGCCGCCGAGACATCACCTGAGCTGGCGCAGTGGCGGGAGTGGTTGAAGGGCGAGATGCGCCGAGGCGACCCGGCCGCGCTGGCTCAGGCCGGTCAAGCACTGAGCCGATACGACGCTCGACCGTTCGCCGGATCGGTCAACGTGCCGACCGCGGTGGTGGTCACCACTCGGGATCGGCTGGTGCGGCCCCAGAAGCAACACGCTCTGGCCCGGGCCGTCCCAGGAGCGAAGGAGTTCACGGTGGCCGCCGATCACGATGCGCCGCTCCTGCATCCGCTGGAGCTGGCCACCGCTACCACCGACGCCCTGGCGTCCGTGCTCGAACGGCTGGGTCAGGAGCGTGCGGCGACGGCTTCGGCCACGGAGTCGACGTCAGTGGCCGCTCTCGCCGAGGCGGGCCGCGTCGGGGACGGCCGGTAGCAGCCGAAAGCGACTTCAGACCGTCCGGGAGCGCTTCGACCGCTTCGGCGTACTGCGGGCGTCGACCTGCAACTCGCGCTCTGCGCCCTCGGTCCCCTCGGCGATCTCCCTACTGCGTTCCCGTTCGGCGTTGAACTCGGCGCCGAGCACGATGGCCACGTTGGTGATCCACAGCCAGATCAGGAACGTGATGGCGGCCCCGAGCGCGCCGTAGGTCTTGTTGTACGAGCCGAAGTTCGCCACGTAGAAGGCGAACGCGGCCGATGCGATCAACCAGACCACCAGCGCGAGGACCGCGCCGGGGACCACCGAGGCGAACCCACGCAGCTTGGCGTTCGGCGAGGCGAAGTAGAGCACCGCGATGGCCAACAGCACGATGGCGGCCATCACCGGCCATTTGGCGATGTCCCACACCCGGACGGCGGTGCTGCCGATGCCCAAGCCCGAACCGACCTTCTCGGCCACCGGCCCGGTGACCACGAGGGCAACCGCGACAGCGGCCAGCAGGAACACCTGCAGGAACGTGACCAGCACCTGCAACGGGCGGAGCTTGAAGAAGGGCCGGCCCTCCTCCACCTCGTAGATCACGTTCGAGGCCCGGAAGAAACCACCCACGTAGCCCGAAGCGGTCCACAACGCTCCGAGGACGCCGACGATGAGGAGCGCACCGGCTGCACCCCGGTTGGCGGTGAGGCTCTCGATCGGCCCCTTGAACGTGTGCGAGGTGGTGGAGGGCCCGAACTTGTTCACGATGTCGGTCAGGTTCTTGGTGACCTTTTTCGGGTCGCCCACCAACCCCACGATGGAGACCATGGCGATGAGCGCCGGGAAGATCGAGAGCACCGAGTAGTACGTCAACGCCGCCGCCCAGTCGGTGCCGTTGTCCTCCTTGAACTCCAACACCGTGCGCTTCAGCGTGGCCATCAGGCCGCTCGACCGGTCGTGGGCCGGGCCGCCGGGCCCGCGAGTGGCGAACGGTCGTGACCCCGTCGATGAGCCTTCAGCGGAAGGCGGCTCTGTTTCGGATTCGGGCTCAGTTCCATCCATCTGCTCTATCTTCCCAATGTGGGCCCTGCTCCATTCACCGGCCCGGTTCCGCAGTAGCTTCGGCTCATGCAGATCAACAAGGGCACGATCGTCAACCTCCTGAAAGAGCGCGGTCACCACGACAAGGCCAAGCAGGCCGACGACGAGCTGCCCGATCAGGTGGACTCCGACAAGCATGCCGGCCTCCTGTCCAAGTTCGGGGTGGACCCTCAGGAACTGCTGGGGAAGTTGCCTGGTGGCCTGGGCAAGAAGCTCGGGGGCTTCTTGGGAGACAAGTAGGTCCGCTCCGGCCGGCCAAGGGAGGTGAGGGCGATGAGCGCTGACTGGGCACGTCCTGTCGTGCATTGGGAGATAGAGGCACACGACCCTGGACGTCAGCGTGCCTTCTATCGGGATCTCTTCAACTGGGACATCGGAGAGGGTCCGATCATGGGCATCCCCGCGGGCCTGGGTGGCCCCGAGCCGGGCCCGTCCGGCCACATCCGCCAAGGCGATGCGACAGGCGTTCGGCTGTACGTCCAAGTCAGCGACATCAAGGCGTCACTCTCGCAGGCCGGTGAGCTCGGAGGCAGCGTGCTGTCAGAACCGTTCGATGTTCCCGGCGGGCCGACCATCGCGGCGATCAGCGATCCCGAAGGCAACCCGCTGATGCTCGTGCAGCAGTAAGCGTCAGCGAGTCAGCCGAGGTCCGCGTAGCGGCGAACTTCGAGGGTGCTCAAGTCGACGAACGACATGAACTCCTTCGCCGTCGGGTCGTCGTCCCATCGAGCCGCGCAGTTGTCGGCATCCTGCGCGGTCTGCCAGAGATCGATGACGATCCATTCGCCGGCGAGATCGCCTCGGCCGCACGCGGTCGTGCGGCGGACGAGACCTGGTTGCTGGTACGCGAAGTCGGACTGCAACCGTTTGTCCACGGCGAGGAAGGTGGCATGGTCCGCCCCGTCGATGAGCCGGAACGACATCGTCTCGATCACTGCCATGCGGCCCCATGCCAACCCGTGTGCACCCACTCCGCCAGTTCCGGGGTCGACAGCTTGCGCACGCGAGCGTCGTACCGTTCGACCTCGCCGGTGCCGATGACCGATCGCCATTGGCCGCTCGAGCCTTGATTGAAGAACCGGCTGGTGTCGTTCCAGAACCCGTCGATCTTGACTTGGGGCGCCAGTTCTGTGGCTCGGGTACGCATGTGGTCGAAGGTCGCGGCGGACACCAGGGCGGCCCAGCGTCCCTCGTCGATAGGGATGGCCAGCGCGGCGGCCAGCCGGCGCATCTCGCGGTCGAGGTCGGCCTGCATGTCGGCGAAGTGGAAGAGGACGACGTTGGAGCTGTCGCGCTGGCTCCAGAACGAGCCGAGGTGATGGAGGGTTCCCTTGAGACTGGTCAGGATCTCGGTTGGCGGCGCGTCCGCGTCCACCCACTCCCAAAATCGCTGCACCGGATCCCCGGTGCGCGGCGGCGGCCCATCGGGCAGAAGCTCGGCAAGGTCGTCCAGACCGACCGCGGCGGCCCGCGCTCCGATGACAACCTCGAGGTTCATGTTGCTGAAGTGGTTGTCCCATGACAGGGCCACATCACGCGGGTCACGTCCCACGCAGAGGTATGTGACCCGCTCTGCGTGGGGAAGACCATCGAGAGGTGTGTGGGTCTTTATGAACCGACGGTGCTCCTGGGCCTGCAGCGTCTCGAACACGCTTTGAATGGTGGCGGTCTGCACGTCCATCCAAGGCGACAGCTCGGTCAGCGGGCGAGGCAATTCCGGGTCTTGGAAGATGAGCAAGGCACACATCATCTGCATCCAGGTCGTCCCGCACTTCGGGGGCGTGGAGATGACGATGTCATCGTCGCGAAACTCAAAGCCGTCCCAACGGCTGCTGTCGATCAGCATTGACCGGTACCGCGCCAACTCGTAACCCTCCAAGTCGCCTCCCGCCGCCCGTCAACGTAGCTCGGCACCGTTCGCCATGGTGCCGGCAACCGCCTCCTATCAGGCTCAGCGCGGCTGGCATCCGCGAAAGCTGTCACTGGTGGTGCGGATGATGGTTGCGTGGTCCGGAGCCCGTGCGCCGAGCGTTACCCGATCCAGGCTGGCGCCTGCACGCTGTCGCGCTGGTCGGGCGATCCGGCGCGGTGTCGCTGGTGTGACGAGCCGGCCCGGGCCGACGGTTGCTGGTGCGGCCACGTCTGCGAGGACGAGTACCGCCGTAACCACTGGTGGGATCAGGCCCGGGACGCGGCGCTGGTTCGCGACGGCGACCGTTGTGTGCGGTGCGGGCTCGGGGCGGAGACCCTCACCGTGGCCAAGATGCTGCTCCGTGCCCTGATCCCGTTCGGCCCAGCGGTTGCCGCCGGTCTGTGGCGGAGCCCGGAGTGGGAGTTGCTGCGCCAGACCTGCCTGCTCGAGGTGAACCACATCGTTCCCCGCCGCGGCGGCGGGTACGGAGCCGGCTGCCACCACCACCTCGACGGCCTTGAGACGTTGTGCCGCCGCTGCCACGCCATGGTCACCGCCCACCAGCGGCGCAGCCTTCAACCGAACGGCTTGGCCGAGGCCGGGTGAGCCGAGGCGGGGAGAAGCTGTCATACCCCCTGTGCAGAATCCGCTCATGGTCCTGATCGTGATCCTGGTCGCCGTGGGAGGCGTGGTCGTCACCGCCATCGTCGTCGCCGCGGTGGTCGCCGCCCAGTTGCGGCACGTGGCGTCAGTCCGCGCCGGCACCGACGAGCGCCAGCTCCACCAGCACCGCCAGGAGCTGCGCCACGAGCTGGACCGGGTCAGCGGGTTGGTGGTGGGCCTGCAGGAACGTCAGGCGGCACAGCATGGGGAGATGTCAGCTCGCCTGACCGAAGCGGCGCGCAGCACCGGCGAGTTGGCCGACACCGCCCGCCACCTCCGCGAGGCGCTGGCCAGTCCAAAGGCGCGCGGCCAGTGGGGCGAGCGCATGGCCGATGATGTTCTGCGGTTGGCCGGGTTCGTCGAGGGGGTCAACTACCGCAGGCAGACCGCGTTGGCGTCAGGGTCCATCCCTGATGTGACGTTCCTCCTGCCTGGCGGCCTGCTGTTGCACATGGACGTCAAGTTCCCGCTCGACAACTACGTGCGGGCGTTGGAGGCGTCAGCGGACCACGAGCGCGTGGCGGCCGAGGCCGCGTTCGCCCGTGACGTGCGACAGCGGATCAAGGAGCTGAGCGCCCGTGGATACATCGAATCCGGCGTCACGGTCGACCACGTCCTGCTGTTCATACCGAACGAGAGCATCTTCAGCTTCGTCCACCAGCAGGATCCGGCGCTGGTCGACGTGGCGTTGCGCCAGAGGGTCGTCCTGTGCTCGCCGTTCACGTTGTTCGCGGTGCTGGCGGTGATCCGCCAGGCAGTGGAGGCGGTGCAGCTCCAACAGACCTCCGATGACGTGCTGCGATGTCTCGAGGGTTTCGGCCACCAGTGGGAACAGTTCACCGAGGCGCTCGAGTTGGTGGGCCGCCGGCTCGACACCGCTCATCGCGGGTTCGAGGAGCTGGCCGGGCCACGCCGGCGCCAGCTCGAACGTCAACTGGATCGCGTCGATGACCTCCGCGCCCAGCGCGGCCTCGATGTGCCCGACGGCGTTCAGCGGCCTCGTCGACTACCTGAGGCCAGGGCTGGATGAGGGCCCGGGAGCGAGCGATCGCGGCGGGAAACGGCCCGGAGCGCGGTTGGAGGTGATCGCTAGGGTGACCGCGTGCCCGGCCGTTTCTATGTCACGACGCCGATCTACTACGTCAACGGCGCGCCCCACATCGGCCACGCGTACACCACGGTCACCGCTGACGCGCTGGCCCGTTGGCACCGTCTGCTCGGCGAGGACGTCAAGTTCCTCACCGGGGTCGACGAGCACGGCCTCAAGATCCAACGTGCAGCCGTTGCTCACGGGATCACGCCTCAGGAGCAGGCTGACCGGACATCCGCCGCCTTCCGGCAGGCGTGGCGCGAGATCGGCGTGGTCCCCGACGACTTCATCCGCACCACCGAGCCTCGCCACCACCGGGCCGTGCAGGCGTTCCTCACCAGGGTCTACGAGAACGGTCACATCTACAAGAGCACCTATGAAGGCCTCTACTGCGTGGCCTGTGAGGCCTACTACACCGAGGCCGACCTAGTGGAGGGCAACTGCCCGATCCACGGCACGCCGATCGAGTTCTTCTCCGAGGAGAACTGGTTCTTCCGGTTGTCGGCTTTCGTCGACCCACTGCTCGAGTGGTACGCCGCTCACCCTGACGCGGTGGCACCCGAAGGCAAGCGCAACGAGGCGCTCGGCATCATCCGCCAGGGTCTCCAGGACATCTCCATCACCCGCACGTCGATCGACTGGGGCGTCACCGTCCCTTGGGACACGGGCCACGTCTTCTACGTCTGGTACGACGCGCTGATCAACTACGCCACCGCAGTGGGCTACGGCGAAGACGACGGTGAGTTCCGGGCCTGGTGGCCGGCGGTCCATCACCTGCTGGGCAAGGACATCCTGCGCTTCCACTGCGTGTACTGGCCGGCCATGCTGCTGGCCGCTGGGGAGGAGCCGCCGGCCCACCTCAACATCCACGGGTTCCTGCTGGTGGGCGGCGAGAAGATGAGCAAGACGGCCCTCAACCAGATCCTGCCCGCCGATCTGGTCGCCGACTTCGGCGTCGACGGGTTCCGCCACCACTTCCTGCACGACACCTCCTTCGGTCCGGACGGCGACTTCAGCTACGAGGCCGTAGTCGGCCGCTACAACTCCGACCTGGCCAACAACCTGGGCAACCTGCTGTCGCGCGTGGCCACCGTGGTCGGCTCCAAGTGCGGCGGGATCGGCCCCACGCCGCGCCGCGACAGCCCCTTGTCGACGGTGGCCGACGAGGCTTACGCGGCCGCCGCGGCGGCCTGGGATGCGGTCGCGCCGTCAATGGCCCTCGACGCCACCTGGCGCCTCATTCGCGAGGCCAACGCGCTGCTCGAGGCAACCGAGCCATGGAAGGCCGAGCCCGGCTCCGCAGTCGATGGTGTCCTAGGGGATGCGCTCGAGGTGCTGCGCATCGTGGCCATCCTTGTGTCGCCGGCCATCCCGGCGGCCAGCGAGGAGCTGTGGCGACGCATCGGGCTGGCCGGCCGCCCTGCCGACGAGCGGCTACCGGCGGCCGCCACTTGGGGCGGCTACCCGGGCGGGCTCGTGGTGGAGAAGGGGCCTCCGCTGTTCCCGCGCATCAAGACACCGTGACCGACTCGCCAACCGTTCGGTGGACCGACGACCACTGCCACCTCCACTTCCGGGACGCCGAAGCCGGAGCGGTGGCCGCCGCCGTCGGGGCGGCCCACGCCGCCGGCGTGCAACGGCTGATCACCGTGGGCTGTGACCTCGAGGACTCTCGGGCGGCCATCGCCGCCGCCCGTGCTCACCCCGGGGTGTGGGCCACCGCCGGCGTGCATCCCCACGAAGCGAGCGGTGGCATCGGCGGGATCGAGGCCCTGCTGGGCGAGCCGGACGTGGTGGCGGTTGGCGAATGCGGCCTCGACTTCCACTACCACCACTCGCCGAGAACCGCACAGCGTCAAGTCTTCGCCGACCAGATCGCCCTGGCCCACGGCCATGATCTGGCGCTGGTGATCCACACCCGCGAGGCGTGGGACGAGACGTTCGACATCCTGGCCGCCGAAGGAGCACCAGGCCGTACCGTGTTCCATTGCTTCACCGGTGGGCCCGAGGAAGCCCGGCGCTGTCTCGATCTTGGTGCGTACTTGTCGTTCAGCGGCATCGTGACGTTCCCGTCGGCCGGTGACATCCGCGCCGCGGCCGCGCTGTGCCCGCTCGACCGCCTGCTGGTCGAGACCGACGCGCCATATCTCACGCCCGTGCCGCACCGCGGACGCCCGAACCAGCCGGCGCTCGTACCGCTGGTGGGAGCTGGTGTGGCCGCGGCGCGAGGTGAGCCGGCGGAAGTGGTCGCAGACGCATCGTGGGACAACGCGTCGAGCCTCTACCGGCTCGGTTGATCAGGCGGCGGCGCCCTGCTGACCCGCACGCAGGTCGCCGAGTTGCTGGAGCGCCACGGGCTCGCGCCGCGTCGCGCCCTGGGGCAGAACTTCGTCGTCGACCCGAACACCGTTCGTCGCATCGCCCGGCTGGCCGACGTCGGCCCGGGCGACAGGGTCGTGGAGATCGGTGCTGGCCTGGGATCCCTCACCTTGGCCTTGGCCGCCACAGGGGCCGATGTCACCGCGATCGAGATTGATCGCCGCCTGGTGCCAGTCCTACGTGAGGTGGTGGAGCCGGTAGGTGTGCGGGTCGTGGCCGCCGATGCGATGACCCTCGACTGGGATGAGTTGCTGAGCGGCCGGCCGCGCTGGGTGTTGGTGGCGAACCTGCCATACAACGTGGCCACGCCGATCGTGCTCGACCTGCTGGAAGGGGTGGCTTCGATCGAGAGGATGCTGGTGATGGTGCAACGCGAGGTGGGGGAGCGGCTGGCCGCTCCCCCGGGCTCGGCGGCCTACGGCATCCCCTCCGTGAAGCTGGCCTACCGGGCAACAGCCAAGCTGCTCGGGCGGGTGAGCGCAGAGGTGTTCCTGCCTCGACCGAACGTGGAGTCGGTGCTGGTGGGCATCCGACGCAACCCCGCGCCGGCCACGCCTGCCGAGCCCGGTCGGCTGTTCAGCTTGGTGCGCAGCGGCTTCGGACAGCGCCGAAAGATGCTGCGCCGCTCGCTGGCGGGGCTTGTCACCCCCGAGGCGTTCGCGGCCGCCGGCGTCCGGCCCGAGGCGCGCGCCGAGGAGCTGTCGGTGCAGGACTGGGGCCGGTTGAGCGCCGAGCCGCCTCCCGTATCCGCTACCTGAAGCGCCGGCTCCGCGAGCCGGTGATCCGGAGCGGGCAGAATCGCCAGATGAGCAAGGACGATTGGGTCACGCCGGTTCGCCGGGTCGACAAGCCGTGGGGCCACGAGGAGGTGTTCGCGCTGGTCGACGGCAAGTTCTGCGGCAAGGCCATCCACGTCACCGCCGGTCACGCCCTCAGCCTCCAGTACCACGAGCGCAAGGAGGAGACCATCGCCATCCAGTCGGGCATGGCCCGGCTCGAGGTCGGTGATCACGAGGACAAGCTCGAGACACTCGACCTCGTCCCCGGCGACTCGGTGCACCTCGAACCAGGCGTAAGGCACCGCATCACGGCACTCACCGACATCGTCATGCTCGAAGCGTCGACCACCGAGCTCGACGACGTGGTGCGGCTCGAGGATCGCTACGGCCGGCAGGGCACGTCAGCTCCATGAGCAGGCTCGACCGGATCAGGGCGACACCTGAGCCCATGGCCGGGATGGCCGCAGTCGATAGCCACCAACCGGGGGTGGCCGCCGTCGGAAGACCGAGCGCCGAGAGGACGGCCAGGCTGGCCGCCACCAACACGGCGCCGGTGGCTGCCCTCAACAGCGGAGCCAAGCCGACGCGGCTTGCCCGGACGCGCACCGGCTGACGTTCCACCCACACGGCCGCCGCCACCAGCGGCGCGAGGAACGCCGCCAGTGCCATCAGCCAGGCCGGGCGGAGCAACCACCAAGCCAACGACGCAACCGGAGGTTGGGGGAACCAGCCGGTGGCCAAGAAGCCGATCGAGGCGAGGCACAAGGCGGTCAGGTGCCAGAGGAAGAGCGTCATCGCTGCTCCATTGGCGGCGACCACGTTCCTCCACACGCGAGGCCGGCGCAACCAGCGATGGAGCGCCGGACGGGCCAACATGACGATGCCGAGTTGCACCACCGCGAGAGCCACCAAGGCCAGCGAAGGCGGCGTGTTGTTGGACCGCGCTCCCGGTCCCCCGACCATGCTCCGCGGGTAGCCGCCAACTTGGGTGAGCACCGCGAGGGTGACCAATCCGCCGACGACCAGGAACCAGCCGTTGGCGCCGCGGCGAGCGCCCGTGGCGAGCTGATCCCGCCAGACGAAGCCCAGTTGGTGAGCGCACAGCCAGACGAAAGCGAAGTTCGCCCAGCCGATCAGCGGCAGGCCGGCATGCCAGGCCAACGTGTCGACAACCAGCGCGGCGCCGGCCAGCCCACCGACGACTCGCAGTCCATACCGGTCGTGCAGAGCCAGCATCACCGGCGTCATCGCCACGACCCCGGCGTAGACGGCCAGGAACCACAGCGGCATCGCCACCAGGCGGGCTGCGGTGTGCAGCAACCGAACGTTCGCGCCGGCCATCCGAGCGGCGGTGAGCCCGATCGTCCACGCGGCGACGAGTGGCACGATCGGCCGCACCAACCGCAGCACCCGACCGTGGAGCCACGCGGGGTAACCGGCCATGCGCCGCCGAGCCGATGTCCACGAAGCGGCGTTGGCGTAGCCGCCGACCAGGAAGAACAACGGCATCACCTGCAGGGCCCACGTCGACCACTGGGTGGCCGGTGCCACCTGCAGCAGGTTGCCGGCGGTGAACTTCCCATGACGCCACGACACGACCGCCATCAGCCAATGGCCGATCACCACGACAGCGATCGCCGAGACTCGCAGGAGGTCAACCGTCCGGTCTCGGCCTACGGGTGTGGCCGCCGCCAGATCGGTGGCGGTGAGCCGGGGGGAGACCCTCTGCGCTGGCTCGGCGCGCTCAGGTCGATCCGGCCGGTCTGGTTTCACCGGCTGGGTCTTGGGCGCCTCGGCGTGGGACGGCGCGGCGGTGGTGGTCACGGGCATGCTCGCTCCTCGACGGACGATGGCGACGTCTCAGGGTCATGCGCTCAGACGTCGGTGCCCATCGGGGAGTTCCCCCAACCTCGCCCGGGGCGGCCCTGGGCCGCTCCTATGCTCGGCGACCGTGGAGGTGGTCGTGCCGGCGCTGGCCAAGCTCACCTTGTCGCTGGCGGTGACCGGCCGCCGGGCCGACGGCTACCACCTGATCGACGCTGAGATGGTCACCGTCGACCTGGCCGACGAGCTGGTCTTCGGCGGGGGCGACGGCCTCGAGGTCATCGGCGGACCAGAGGGCGGGGAAGTCGGCGCGCCGGAGGGTGACGACAACTTGGTTCGCCGGGCGCTGCGCGCCGTTGAGCGGACGGCGCACGTGCGACTCACCAAACACATCCCGGCCGGCGCTGGCCTCGGCGGCGGGTCGGCCGATGCGGCCGCCGTGTTCCGTTGGGCCGGTGTGGACGATCCGGCGCTTGCCGCCAGCGTCGGCGCCGACGTGCCGTTCTGCGTGCGGGGCGGGCGGGCCCGGGTCACGGGGGTCGGCGAAGCGCTCGAGCCGCTTCCGCAGGAAGATCGGACGTTCACCCTGTTGCTGGCACCGTTCGGCTGCTCGACATCAGCGGTTTACCGGACGTGGGATCGCCTGGGCAGCCCCCCGCTCGGGGGATCGAACGACCTGGAATCGGCCGCGCTGGTGGTCGAGCCGCGCCTGGCCGAGGCGCGGGACCGCTTGGCTGCCGCCACCGGACTCCGGCCGATCCTGGCCGGGAGTGGCAGCACCTGGTTCGTAGAGGGCGAGTTCCCCGGTGATGGAAGGCTCGTCGTGCGGACCGCCGCACCGCCTTCCGTCAGGCCATCCCGTTGACTGAGAGCCTGAGCACGCGACCGGAGGCGACGTCGAACGTGGCTTCCCAGAAGCACGGCCCACCGTCGGACACCATGACCCAGTGCAGCGGTGGGATGCGCCCATCGCCATCGGAGCCGACGTCGCTGCAGAACGCGTGGACCTCGATCAGCCGGCGCCCACTGCCGCGGATGGCGACGTACTGCCGGCCGTAGCTCCTCAGGCGGCTCCGCACCTCTTCGACGCCCCATCCCCGGCGGTGTCTCAGATCGCCGGGAAGGGCCCGTTCGAACGCCGCCACGTCCTGCTCGGTGGCCGCCGCCCACCTGCCGGCGCGGTTCTCGGGGCCTTCCCGCGGATCCAGCAGGACACCGGGGGATCCGCCGGGGGTGGTGATCCGCCGCGGGAGCGATCCAACGGTGGTCGGCGGTGCAGGCCGGCGGCCGGGCTCACCGCGCGGTGACCCGGCGGTTCCGCATGCTGCGATCGCGGCGAGCATCACGACCACGGCGACCGACGACCAGCGGCTATGAGCCATACCCGTCTGACGTCGCGACAGCCGATCTGGTTCCGGGCCCGCATTCTCGACGCAATAACTACCGAAAAGCGCGACTCATTGCGTCGGGAAGAGGAGCTCTGGCGGACTCGACGCAATAGGTGCCGGAAAGCGCGAGCTATTGCGTCGACACGGCGGGAGGCCGAGCCTCCGCCGGGCTACTTGCCGGCCCGGCGCTGCCAGCGGGTTCGCTTCAGCATCTTCTTGTGCTTCTTCTTGCGCATGCGCTTGCGGCGCTTCTTGATCAGCGAACCCATGAGGCGGCCAACCTAGTTTCGGAGCCTTCGGCTACACCAAACGCGAGTGCGAGCCCAGCCGATCGTTCCCGGCCATCGGCTGCGATACTGGCTCCATGAGAGCGAGCCCGCACCGATGACCGCCCGGGAGTACTGGCAGCGGGAGTTCGACGCCTCGTCCAAGCTCGACACCGAGTTCGAGACGATGTCAGGAATACCGGTCGAGCCTGTGTACGGACCCGACGACGGTGAATTCCCAGGCCAGTACCCGTTCACCCGGGGGCCGTACGCCTCGATGTACCGCTCGAAGCTGTGGTCGATGCGCATGTTCGCCGGCTTCGGGACCGCCCTCGATACGAACGGTCGCTTCCGCCAGATCCTGGCGTCCGGCGGCTCGGGGTTGTCGACGGCGTTCGACCTGCCGACCCTCATGGGTCGCGACTCCGACGACCCGATCGCCGAGGGGGAGGTCGGCAAGTGCGGCGTGGCCATAGACACGCTGGCCGACGTGGAGGACCTGTTCGGCGGAATCGACGTCGGCGACGTCACGACGTCGATGACCATCAACTCGCCGGCCGCGGTGATCTTCGCCATGTACGTGGCCAACGCCGAGAAGGCCGGCGTCGATCGCGAGCGTCTGGGCGGCACGCTCCAGAACGACATCTTGAAGGAGTACCAGGCCCAGAAGGAGTTCATCTTCCCGCCCCGACCGTCGATGCGCTTGGTGCGCGACACGATCGCCTTCACCGCGGCCGAAATGCCCCGGTGGCACCCGGTGTCGATCTCCGGGTACCACATACGCGAGGCCGGATCGACCGCCGCCCAGGAGTTGGCGTTCACAGTGGCCAACGGGTTCGCCTACGTCGAGCTGGCACGGGATGCCGGACTCGACGTCGACGGTTTCGCTCCTCGGCTCAGCTTCTTCTTCAACGCGCACATCGACTTCTTCGAGGAGATCGCCAAGTACCGAGCCGCCCGCCGCATCTGGGCCCGGTGGATGAAAGAGCACTACGGCGCCACCGATGAACGCTCGACGCGGATGCGGTTCCACACCCAGACCGCCGGTGTCTCTCTCACCGCGCAGCAGCCCGAGCTGAACATCGCCAGGACCGCTATCGAAGCGCTGGCCGGTGTGTTGGGCGGCACCCAGAGCCTGCACACCAACTCCATGGACGAGGCGCTGGCCCTGCCCACGGAGAAGGCGGCCCGGATAGCGCTGCGGACCCAACAGATCATCGGCTACGAGACCGGTGTGGCCAACGTGGCCGACCCGCTCGGTGGGTCGTGGTACGTGGAGGCGCTGACCGACGAGCTCGAACGTCAGGCCGAGGAGACCTTCGCCCACCTGCTGGCCGACGGCGGCGGCTCGATCCTCGAGGGCGTGTACGCAGCCATCGAGTCCGGATGGTTCCAGGGTGAGATCGCCGACGCGGCCTACGAGCTGGAGCGCAAGATCAACGACGGCCGCAGGGTGGTGGTCGGCGTCAACCGCTTCACCGAAGGCAGCAACGACGACTCGCTGGAGCTCCTGCAGATCACCGCCGAGCACGAGCAGATCCAGATCAAGCGGCTGCAAGCGGTGAAGGCTGACCGCGACAGCGAGGCGGTCCGGACCGCGCTGGAGCGCCTGAAGATCGAAGCGGCCGATCCCGAGCAGAACCTGATGCCGGCGCTGATCGACACGGTAAGCACCTACGCCACCGAAGGCGAGATCATCGACACGTTGGCCGAGGTCTTCGGCCGCTGGACCGAGTCACCGGTCATCTAGCCGGGCGGGCAGCACTAACGTCGCCGCCCGTGGCGACCCGCGTCTGTCCGAGCTGTGGTGCCCAGTACGTCGCCGCGGTGAGTCGCTGCGCCGACTGCGACATCGAGCTGGTCGACGCCATGAGCGACGAGGTCGTGGAGTCGATCGGGTTGGGCGAGGCGGACCCCGCCGATGGTGATCGAGCTGACCAAATGGCCTACGAGCTGCACGAGTGGAGCGGCGACGCCCGCGTCGTGCTCGACACCATGTTGACCAGCGAGAACATCCCCCACGTGTGGGAGACCGGGACCCTGGTCGTGCGGTCCGCCGACGAGGAACGGGTCGACGAGCTGGTCGAACGGGTCGAGTCGACCGAGCTGCCCACCCTTGATCCCGATGCCGACCAGGTCGTATACGAGATCAGCGGGTGGAGCCAGAGCCAACGGGCCGACCTCGAGAGCGCGTTGCTGGCCGAGGGCATCCCCCACGGCATCGACGAGAACGGCGATCTCGTCGTCTTGGAGGCCGACGAGGAACGGGTCGAGCCGATCCTCGACCGGGTGGACATGGAAGACGTGCTGACCGCCGACGAGGTGGCGGCCGACGGCGAGACCGAGGCGGAGCCGACCGCACCGGAGGGCGAGCAGGACGATGGCTTAGCCGCCCAGGATGCAATGTCGGACCTGTTCGTCACCGCCGACCGGTTGATGAAGGACCCCGACGATCGCGACGACAGCGAACGGCTCATCGCCGCGGCCGACCGCGCCGAGTCGCTGCCATTGCCGTATGGCTTCTCGCCCGCCGTGTGGAGCGACATCAAGTCCAAGGCCGGTGAACTGCGCGGGCTGCTGGCCGCCGACGGAAGCGCCGAGGACGAGGTCGACCCCGATGCGGTGGTGGAAGCAGCCCGGGCCCTGCGCCAGACCCTGCGCCAGTACGTCTAGGCCTTTGTTGCCCAATCGCACGATGGGCCGACTCCGGTAGTCGGCGGGTACCGTGCGCCGGTGATCCTGGCCGAGCTGGAGGTGTTCCACTCCCGCCCGATCGCCCCGACCCGCCGGGTCGCTCTCGGCATCACCGTGCTGCCCACCGCGCCCCCGCCGGGCTTCGGCGGCCTGCTGCTCGGGGGCATCGTGGCGGCGTTCATCAGCCTCGTCGACGCCGACCTCCACGCTGACCTCGTCCGCCTCACCCATCAGCTCGAGCAGGGCCGGCGCATCCCCCAGCCCCGGTTGCGGCACCGCTTCCAGGCCGACCGGATCGGGCTGAACCGTTACTGCCACCGGCTCAGCGGCGACGGCGAGGAGCTGTCGTTCGATCTCGACCACCGGGGCGCGCCGGCGCCTCAAGTGCTGGCCGCGGTGTACGCCGCGGGTCGCCTCGATCCGCCGGTACGGCCACGGGTGTTCGACACGATCCGGCGGGCCACGCGGTGGCGAGGTGAGGTCGACGCGTCGCTGGTCGACTACCTGAGCGGCCACGTCGACACCTCGGGTTGGGCCACGGTCGGCGGCACCGACCCCGTGCACTGGGCGCTCGGGGTGCTGGGCTTCGAACCGGTCGACGTCGCCGGCCGCAAGGACGTCCAACGCCGCTTCCGGGAGCTCCTCCGCAACGCCCACCCCGACCATGGCGCCACCGCGGACGGCGCGGCCCAACGCATCGCCGAGCTGGCCGAAGCCCGCCGGATCCTCCTCGCCGGCTAGCCGCACCTGCGATGACCGGGACATCGCCGGCCGGTGCGTTGTTGCTCACACCCGGCGCGGGGAGCGGGCGGGACCATCCGACGCTGCTGGCCGTCGAGGAGGCTATGGCGCCCCTACCGGTCGCACGGGTCGACTTCCCGTACCGGCGGGAGGGTCGTCGCGCTCCGGACCGCGCACCGAAGCTGATCGCTTGCGTCGTCGAGGAGGCGGCGGCTCTGGCCGCCAGAGCGGGCGTGGCGGCCGAGTCGATCGTTCTCGGTGGGCGATCCATGGGCGGTCGCATGTGCTCCATGGCGGTGGCCGAAGGCTTGCCGGCCGCCGGACTGGTGCTCGTCAGCTACCCGCTGCACCCACCGGGTCGGCCGGAGCGCCTGCGGGTCCAGCACCTGCCCGAGCTGACCGTTCCGTGCCTGTTCGTGTCCGGCACCCGTGACCCGTTCGGCACGCCGGAGGAGCTCGAGGCGGCCACCGCCACCATCAGCGGCCCGGTGACCCACGTCTGGATCGCAGGCGCCCGCCACGAGTTGAAGGGCCACGACTCGCGGGTGGCCGAGGCGGTCGCCACCTGGCTGGGCCAGCTGGCCTAGATCAACCCGGCTCGGGCAGACGGTCCTCCGGGTTCAGCTCCTCCAGCTCCAGCTTGGCCGTCTCCGGGTAGGCCACCAGCACGAGCACGGCGACCAGCAGCGGCCCGACGCAGAGGATGGCCAGGCCGGGGCCGAGCCGGCCGAAGTGGTCGGCCATCCGGCCGGCGGCGACCAAGCCGATGCCGCTGCCGAACACGGTGACCAGGGAGATCACGCCGTTGGCTCGACCTCGCAGGCTGGTCGGGAACAGCTCCGGTCCGTAGACGCCGAGGGCGGGCACCGTCGCCGCCCCCAGCACCGCGGCGGTCACCGACCAGAGCCAGATCTGGAGCCCGCTGGTGAGGAACATCACCGCAGTGAGGCCGGCGCCGAAGATGAGCCCTAGCGCACCGATCAGCCGGCGGCCGCGGGTGTCGGCCAGCTTTCCGCCGACCACCACACCGATGCCGCCCGGCGTGTTCGTTCCCAGCGTGAACAACGTGATCTTGAGGGCGGAGAAGTGCTGTTCGCTGCGCAGGAACTCGTTCATGAACTGGGCCGCCGGAGCCACGAACAGCGCCGTCAGGAAACCGGAGACGGCGAGCAGCCACAGGCGCCAGCCGTGCCCGGTGATCGGTGCCGAGGAGTGGGCCACGGTGAAGCGTCGGCTCTCGGGCAGGTTGCGGGCCACTCCCCGGATCAGCGGCAGGGCGAGCAACGGGACGACGTACAGGATCCGCCAGGCCCGCACGCCGTTGTCGGCCACCGGCAACACCATCAGGCAGATGCCGGCGCCCAAGGCGCCGGTCATGGCCATGACGCTCACCGCGTAGGCCCGTGCCCCCGCCGGCATCTCCTCGGCCGCCACGACCGCTATGAGCAGCGCGAGCGCGGTGGAGAACGCGCGAGACAGCGTCTGGGTCGCGCCGAGTGCGATCAGGTTGGGAGCAACGGCACCGAGGGCGGCGGTGAGGCAACCGCCGACCGCGCAGCCGAGCAGCATGCGTCGCCGGCCGCGACGATCGGCCAGCGCCGCCAGCACGAGCGACAACAGCACGCCGATCCGCACCGCGGCGAGCGTCGTGCCCTGGGCGCCTTTGCTGGTGTGGAACTCGCTTGCCGCGAACGTGATCGTCTGGGTGATGAGCGTGCCGAGGTACCCGGCCACCAGCGACACCGTGCAGAGCAGGGCCAGAACCAGCGACGCCCGCTGGTCCAGGCGAGCCGGCGGCGCCCACCACACGTTGTTGCTGGCACGGCGCTTGCGGATCGCAGACTTGATCGGCAGGACGAACAACACGCCCCAGATGGGCAGCGCCAGAGCAAAGTCGGTGGTCTCGACGAAGCTCGACGTGCCGTCTTCGAGCGGCTCGCTCGACACGGTCCGTCGGTACTCGCTGAACGGCCCGCGGGCACAGGAGAACGAACCGCCTCGATCGCTTCGATCATCGATCTGCTCATCGAGCAGGTCTTCTCGCGTGCTGAGCAGGACCCGCAAGCCGTCAGCGTTCGCCTCCCCGGTTCGCACCACCGTGTGCACGCAGCAGCTCCTGTACCAACGGGCTGTCAGGAGCCCAGATCGCCATCGTCGTCAAACTGGGGGCCAGCGCAGTCGCTCGACTCGACCCTCTTCTGCTGTTCCTCGGCCCGCTTGTTGGCGAGGCGCAGCAGCAACGCGAAGAGGAAGATCGGCACGGCCACCAGCAGGATCTCGTCCCATCCGCCCTGATGGGCCAAGACGATCCATTGGACGGTCACCGACCAACCCTGACCGCGCCGCATCACCCGGAGCAAGGCTGAGACGTCCGGCACAGGCCGTCCTCGGGGAACATCCCCGTGCGTCGAGGCGGTTATGGGGCACGTGGGCGTTCGCCCCCTCATGGAAGCTCATGGGACAATGGGCGTTCCCGCTGCGAGGAGCACCGTGGAAGATCAGGTTCGCAAGACCATCGACGCCATTCGTCCGGCCGTGCAGGCCGACGGCGGCGACATCTTCCTGCGCGCTGTCGATGAAGAGACCGGCGTGGTCACCGTCGAGTTGGTCGGCGCCTGCGTGAGCTGTCCTGCGTCGTCGCTGACCCTCAAGGCCGGTGTCGAGCGGATCCTCAAAGACCGCGTTGCCGGTGTCACCGCGGTCGAGGCGCTGGGCGCCGAGAGCGAGAGCCCCGTCTCGCTCTGAGCACCACCCCCGCCGACTCCGCGCCTGTGGCTTCTCGTAGCCCCGACACCTTGGTCGCGGCGGCGAGGGGCGGTGACCGTCGAGCCTTGGCCCGGCTGCTGTCGATGGTCGAGAGGGGCGGGGAACCCGCTCACGAGATCGGCCGGCGGGTCTACCCGCTCGGTGGCCGGGCCTACACGGTCGGGATCACCGGTGCGCCCGGGGCCGGCAAGTCGACCCTCACCAATGGCCTGGTCGGGGTGATCCGCGCCGGCGGGGAGCAAGTGGCGGTCCTAGCGGTGGACCCGACCTCTCCGTTCTCCGGCGGAGCGATCCTCGGGGACCGGGTCCGGATGAGTGAACACGCCATGGACCCTGACGTCTTCATCCGCTCGATGGCCACCCGCGGCCATCTCGGTGGGCTCGCGCTGGCCACACCCGAGGCCGTGCGGGTGCTCGACGCGGTCGGGATGGCGTGGGTGCTCGTGGAGACCGTCGGCGTCGGACAGGTGGAGGTGGAGGTTGCCGCGGCCGCCGACACCACCGTCGTCGTGGTGAATCCCGGTTGGGGAGACTCGGTGCAGGCCAACAAGGCCGGCCTGCTCGAGGTGGCCGACCTCTTCGTGATCAACAAGGCGGACCGACCGGGTGCCGCCGAGACCCGTAGAGACCTCGAAGGCATGCTCGACCTTGGCGCGGCGCGCGGCTGGCGGCCGCTGATCGTGTCCATGACAGCCACGACCGGCGAGGGGCGGGACGACCTGTGGGCGGCGATCGGCACCCACCGGCTCCACCTCGAAGCGGACGGGCGTCTGCAGGCCAAGCGCGAGACCCGGGTGCGCGAGGAACTGAGACGCATCGTCACCCAGCGCCTGCGCCAGCGGGCCGACGAGCTGCTCGGGACCGGCCGGGACCAGCTGGAGGCGGCGGTCCTGGCCCGTCGGCTCGACCCCTACAGCGCGGCGGACGAAGTGTTGCGGGCCGCTTCAGCGGCCTCATCGCGGCCCCGCGTTGGCGGGGCTCGGCCCGGTTAGGGTCCGGCGTCATGTCCGACCGTCAGCCTGCTCCGCTGGTGAGCGTGCAGCGTCGCGAGGATGGCGTGGCCGTGCTGACCCTCGACCATCCGAAGGTCAACGCCTTGTCGAGCGGCTTGTTGCGCCAGCTCCTCGCGGCCGCCGAGGCGCTGACTGAAGAACCACCAGGCGCGGTGGTGGTCACTGGAGGGTCGAAGGTTTTCGCTGCGGGAGCCGACATCGGCGAGTTCGGCGGGCCGGACGAAGCCCGCGTGATCGGTGATCTCTTCCTGCGGGCGTTCAACGCCTGGGCTGAGATCCCTCGGGCCACGATCGCCGCGGTCAGCGGCTTCGCCTTGGGCGGCGGTTGTGAGCTGGCCCTGGCTTGCGACTTCCGCATCGCGTCCGAGCGGGCGACGTTCGGCCAGCCGGAGATCCTGCTCGGGATCATCCCGGGCGGCGGCGGCACGCAACGACTGGCCCGATTGGTCGGTCCCGCTCGAGCCAAGGACCTGATCCTCTCGGGCCGGCAGGTCAAGGCGCCCGAAGCGCTGGCCATCGGTCTGGCCGATGAGGTCGTTCCCCATGGCGAGGTGTTCGATCGCGCTCTCGAGCGCGCCGCAGCGTTGGCCGGCGGGGCGGTCGTCGCTCAAGGGCTGGCCAAGCGGGCGATCGACCGCGGCCTCGACGGCCCGCTGAGCGCCGGTCTCGACCTCGAACAGCAGCTGTTCGCCGAGGTGTTCGCCACCGCGGATGCCCGCATCGGCGTCGAGTCGTTCAAAGCCCACGGCCCCGGCCGAGCAGACTTCACCGGGCGCTAGCGGCAATCAGGCCCAGGTGATCCTGCCCAACTCGACCGGGGTGGCCAGGTCGACCTGGGCGGGGACGACGCGGACCGTGCAGCCGTAACGGCCGGGCCGCTCGCAGCGGAACGTGGCGGCGTAGGACGTTGCCGGGCCGCTCTCAGCGTCGGCCACGACCGCCATCGCCACGATGTTCGGATGGTCGAGCTCATCGCTCTGGCCGACCGGCCCATGGACGAGCTGCACCTCGACATCGGACGGTGCCAGCTTCCCGAGCAGCACCGAAGCTGTGGCGCGGCGCTCGGTGCCCAAGCCGGCGACGGCGGTGTCGGTGTCGACCGTGTCGACTTTGAGGCTGCTCCACTCCGGCTCGACCCTGGCCTTCCAAGCGGCCAGCTGGCGGGCCCGGCGGCCGCCGTCGGCTTCCAGCGCTGCGGCCCGGACAGCAGTCGGCTCGTACAGCTCGGTGACGTAGTCGCGCACCATGCGTGAGGCCACCACGGCCGGGCCGAGCGTCGTCAGGTTGTGCTTGACCCGGGCCAGCCAGCGGCGGGGGACCGATCCGCCGGTCCGGTCGTAGAACAGGGGAACGATCTGGCGTTCCAGCAGGTCGAACAACGCGTTGGCCTCCACCTCGTCGCGGCGGTCGAGATCCTCTACGTCTTCGGCCGAGGAGATGGCCCAGCCGTTCTCACCGTCGAACAGCTCGTCCCACCAACCGTCGAGGATCGAGCAGTTGAGCGCGCCGTTCAGGGCGGCCTTCATGCCGCTCGTGCCGCACGCTTCCTGGGGGCGGCGAGGGTTGTTGAGCCAGACGTCGGCTCCCTGGTAGAGCGTCCGGGCCACCGCGATGTCGTAGTCGGCGAGGAAGACGAAACGGTGACGTAGGCCGAGGTCGGCCGCGTAGGCCACGATCTGGCGGATCATGGCCTTGCCGTCCTCGTCGGCCGGGTGGGCCTTGCCGGCGAACAGGAACTGCACCGGCCGGGTCGCCGACAACAGCAAGGCTTGCAGTCGTTCGGGCTGGGACAACAACAGCCCGGCCCGCTTGTAGGTCGCGAACCGGCGGGCGAAACAGACCGTCAGGGCCTTTGGATCGAGCGCGTCGGCCGCCCAGGACATGTCCGACGACGACACGCCGCGAGCTACTTCTCGGTCTCGTAGCCGGCGGCGGACGAAGCTCACCAGTCGTTCGCGACCCTGCTCCATCACTCGCCACAGCTCGTCGTCGGGAACGTCGGCGACATGAGCCCAACGCTCCGTGTCGGCCTCGTCCCACTCCGGCAACACGTAGCGCCCGAGCAGGTCGTCCATGTCGTCGGACACCCAGGTGCCGGAGTGAACGCCGTTGGTGATCGACGTGATCGGTACCTCGTCGGCTTCGACGTCGGCCCACAGGTCCGCGAACATCTCGCGACTGATCGCGCCGTGCAGCTTCGACACCGCGTTGGACCGTCCTGCCAGTCGCAGACCCATCACGGCCATGTTGAACCGTTCGTCGGGCGCGTCACCGGGTCGGTGTCCCAGGGCCATGAGGTCGTCGATCGATGCGCCGCACTCCTCGGCCCAACCGCCGAAGTACTCCTCCATGAGCTCCCGGGGGAAGCGGTCGATCCCGGCCGGCACCGGGGTGTGGGTGGTGAAGATGCAACCGGCCCGCACGGACTCGACCGCCTCGGGAAGGGTCATGTGCTGGTCCACCACCGTCTTCCGGATGCGCTCGAGCCCGAGGAAGCCCGCATGGCCTTCATTGGTGTGGAACACGTCGGCCTCCACGCCGAGCGTTTCGAGCACTCGTACGCCGCCGACACCCAGCAGGATCTCTTGGCGGAGCCGATGTTCGACATCGCCGCCATAGAGCCGGTCGGTCACCGTGCGCATCTCCGGAGAGTTGTCGTCGACGTCGGCGTCGAGCAGGTACAGCGGCACGCGACCGACGTCTGCCCGCCACACCTGCGCGGCCAGGGACTGTCCGGCCAGGTCGACTTCCACCTTCACGTCCTCGCACAGGCTCAAGGCCATGCCGAACGGGTCGAGGTTGGGGTAGATCTCCTGCTGCCACCCGTCGGCGTCGAGGGCTTGGCGGAAGTAGCCGTGCCGGTAGAACAAGCCGATGCCGACCAGCGGTACCCTGAGGTCGCTGGCCGATTTCAGATGGTCGCCGGCCAACACACCGAGTCCGCCCGAGTACTGCGGCAGCGCCTCGGAGATCCCGAACTCCGGGGAGAAGTAGGCCACCTGACGGAGCGGCGATCCGTTACGAGCCTGGAACCAGCGCGGCGCATCGAGGTAGCGGGCCAACTCACCGTCCACCTCTCCGAGGAAGCGCATGAACGCGGGGTCGTCGGTGAGCGCTCTGAGCCGGTCGGCGGGGATCAGTCCGAGTAGCCGCACGGGATCGTGGACGCTGGCATCCCAGCCGTCCGGGTCCACCCAGCGGAACAGGTCGCGGGTGCGGGAGTCCCACGACCAGCGCAGGTTCATGGCCAGGTTCTGGAGGGCGGCCAGCTCGTCGGGAAGCCGGGGCCGCACGGTGAAGCTCCGCAGTGCTCGCATCGCTTGACCGTAGCGAGCGGTGCGGGGCCGGTCGTGGCTCGCGTCGGCGCGGGCAGCAGCGACGGTTCCGGTGTGCCACCCTCGCTGTGTGCCCGATCTGGGTGGTCAACCACATGTCGGCGAGCAGGAGCGTGCCGCGATCGACGCCCTTGCTGACATCGTGCGCAGCCGCCGCACCAGCCTGGTGGTCGACCCCGAGGACCCGGTGGCCGAGGAGCTCGTCGACCAGCTGATCGACCTGGCTGTCTGGGCGCCGAACCACAAGCGCACCTGGCCCTGGCGGTTCACCGTGTTCGTCGGTGAAGGTCGGCGCCGACTCGGTGAGACCATGGCCGTGGCCGCCACCGCCGCCGGTCAGTCGGCCAAGAAGGTCGACAAGCTCCGGGTGAAGTACCTGCGGAGCCCGGTCGTGCTCGTCGTGAGCTCGACCGCCGACGATGATCCTGTTCGCCATGGCGAGAACCGCGACGCGGTCGCCGCCGCGGTGCAGAACATCCTCCTCGGAGCCACCGCGGTCGGTCTGGCCAGCCACTGGGCGTCGATCGACACGGTGGTGGCACCGGCGGTGCGGTCGTTGTGCGGGATCGGTCCAGCCGACGAGCTGGTGGCCCTCGTCTACCTCGGTTGGCCGGTTGGTGAGGTACCCCCGCCGGAACGTCCTGCGCCGGAGGTGCGCCGCATCACCAGCTGACGTTCCGCGGAGTGCTGAACCGGAGGGCTGAACAGACGTCTGACCAAGCCGCAGCGGTGATGAGCTGCTGCCTAGGGTTGCGGGCGTGCGTGAAGACCCGGGCTGGTACCAGCGAGCCGTCTTCTACGAGATCCTGGTCCGGGGGTTCAACGACTCCAACGGCGACGGCACGGGCGACCTGCGCGGGGTCACAGCCAAGCTCGACTACCTCGAGTGGCTCGGGATCGACTGCTTGTGGTTGCTGCCGTTCTTCGAGTCGCCGCTGCGCGACGGCGGCTATGACATCGCGGACTTCTTCACCATCCTCCCGGAGTACGGCAACCTCGGTGACGCCACCGAGCTCATCGAGCAGGCCCATCGGCGCGGCATCAAGATCATCGCCGACCTCGTGATGAACCACACGAGCGACCAGCACCCATGGTTCCAGGAGTCACGCCAGAACCGCACGAACCCGAAGGCCGACTGGTACGTCTGGGGCGACGACCCGGACCGCTGGAGCGAGGCGCGGGTCATCTTCGTCGATTCCGAGCCCTCCAACTGGTCCTGGGATCCCGGCCGGGAGCAGTACTACTGGCATCGGTTCTTCCATCATCAACCAGACCTCAACTTCGACAACCCCGATGTTGGCGAAGCGATGTTCGAGGTCGTGCGGTTCTGGCTCGACATCGGACTCGACGGCTTCCGCCTCGATGCCGTTCCGTACCTGTTCGAGCGGGACGGAACGAACGGCGAGAACCTGCCCGAGACCCACAACTACTTGAAGCGGCTTCGCAAGATGGTCGACGACATCTACCCGGACCGCGTGTTGCTGGCCGAGGCCAACCAGTGGCCGACCGACGTCGTCGACTACTTCGGCGACGGCGACGAGTGCCACATGTGCTTCCACTTCCCGCTCATGCCCCGCATGTTCATGGCCGTGCGCAGGGAGCAGGCCGCTCCGGTGAAGGAGATCATCGCCCAGACACCGAGCCGGCCGGAGGGCACGCAGTGGGGGATCTTCCTGCGCAACCACGACGAGCTCACCCTGGAGATGGTCACCGACGAGGAGCGGGACTACATGTACAGCGAGTACGCCAAGGATCCGCGCATGAAGCGCAACGTCGGGATCGCCCGACGTCTCGCCCCCTTGCTGGACAACGACCGGCGGCTGGCCGAGCTGTTCCACGGCCTGTTGTTCTCGTTGCCGGGCAGCCCGATCATGTACTACGGCGACGAGATCGGGATGGGCGACAACATCTTCCTCGGCGACCGCGACGGTGTCCGCACGCCGATGCACTGGACCCCGGACCGAAATGGCGGGTTCAGCTCGGCCGACTTCGCTCAGCTCTACCTGCCTCCGTTGATGGACCCGGTGTACGGGTACTCGGCGATCAACGTGGAGGCGCAGCTGCGCAACCCCGGCTCGCTGCTGCACTGGGTGCAGCGCATGGTCCAGGCCCGCCGCCAGCACCCCGTGTTCGCCACCGGCGCGTTCGAGGTGCTCGACGTGGCCAACCCGTCGGTGCTCGCCTACCTCCGCCGCCAGCACCGCGACGGCCAACCGGAAGACATCGTGTTGTGCGTCTACAACTTGTCCAAGGTGGCCCAACCGGTCGAGCTCGAGCTCAGCCAGCTCAACGGCAAGCAGCCGGTCGAGCTGTTCGGACGGGTGCCGTTCCCGTTGATCGGCGAGCTGCCTTATTTCGTGACGTTGCCGTCCTACGGCTTCTACTGGTTCAGCCTGGCCGATCGTTTGGGCGACGACCTGCGCTGACCGCTCACGGCAGGGATGGCCGACACCACCGCTACCGTAACCCCGTGGAGACCGGCATCCAGACCTGTCACTGGCATCCCGATCAACGCGCGGGGGTCATCTGCCAACGTTGTGACCGGCCGATCTGTCCTCGCTGCATGCACCAGGCGTCGGTCGGGTTCCACTGCCCCGAGTGCACGAGGCAGGGCGCCCAGAAGGTGATCCGGGGCCCGGCAGCCTTCGGCGCCTCGCCGCCGCTGCTGACCCGGGTGCTCATCGCCATCAACGTGGCGGTGTTCTTGGCGGAGCTGGTCGTCACCAAGGGCAAGTCACTGGGGGGTGGCATCGACTCGTTCTCCGTCCAGGGCGGGCTGATCGCCAAGGGCCTCTATCACGGCGGGCTGATCGGGGTCGGCCACGGCCAGGTGTGGCGGCTGGCCACGTCGGGATTCCTGCACTACGGGCTGATCCACATCCTGTTCAACATGTACGCCCTGTTCATCCTCGGTACGTGGCTCGAGCGCTCCGGCGGCCGGAGCCGGCTGGTCGCGGTGTACGGCGTGGCGCTGCTGGCCGGCGGCCTGGGCGCGCTGATCCTCAGCCCCAATGGCCTGACCGCCGGCGCCTCGGGCGCGATCTACGGCTTGATGGGCGCGTTCTTCGCCGCCGGTCGCGCCCAGGGCATCAGCGTGCGCCAGTCGCCGCTGTTCGGGATCCTCCTGCTCAACCTCCTGCTCACCTTCGGCCTGGGCGGGCTTTCCATCGGCGGACACCTCGGCGGCCTCGCCGGTGGTGCGCTGGCCGGCTGGGTCCTGTTCGACTGGGCGCCGCGCCGCAAGGCACCACCGGCGGTGTCCTATGCGATCTGCGCGGCGCTGGCCGTGGCCTGCGTCGTCGCTTCAGCGCTGGTCGCGGGATCGCACGGTCAGCTCGTACTGATCAGGTGAGGCCACGGGTCAGCCCGACTCCACCAGACGCTTCAGCGTGCGGAGGTTGCGCTTCCACACGAGCCGCAGGACCCTCCCGCCGATCACCCCACCGAACGGGCCGCCCATCCACCAGGGGAACACCAGGCGTTCCTGCCAGCCGAACCGGGTGCGGCCGCCGGGGCGGCGGCGGAGGGTGAAGCGCCCGGTGCCGGTCACCAGACCGCGGTGGCGCACGCCCATCGTCCGGCCGGTCCGCCATTCGGTGATCTCCATGCGGTCGGTGAGACGGAGCGGTCCGAGCTTCGTGGCGCAGTCGAACGTGGTGCCGACCCCCGACGTGCGACGGGACGTGAAGCGGATCGACTCGGCGTCGACCATCCAGTCGACGTGACGCTCGATGTGGCGCACGGCCTCCCACACCCGTGACGGCGGCGCGTCGATGAGGGTGCTGACTCGGATGCGACTCATAGCGGTCGAGCCTCGGAGCGCCGGCGGTCGGGGCCTGTCTGCGCGTACACCGACACGTGGGACGGGCTGTCGTCATCGAACGGCTCACCGTGCCAACCCGCCCACCGGTCCTGCAGGGTGAGGCCGGCTTGGCCGGCCATGGCGTCGAGCTGATCAGGCCGCGCGTAGCGGATCTGCCAGGGACGCAGGCGGATGCCGGCTTCGGTGATGTCGATGTACTGGCCGAGCAGCGTCTGGTCGTCGGTGTGGCTGCGGGTGACGCTGAGGACCACCCGGTCGGCGGCCACCGTGCGGGGGACCACGACGTCGGTCGGTCCAAAGCGGTCGGCGTCGGGCACGAACGCCTCGACCACGAAGCGGCCGTCGCTCGTCAACAGGCTTGCTGCGTTGGCGATGCACGCCTGCTGAGCGCCGGGCTCGATCAAGTTGAACAGCGTGTTGTACGCGACGACGACCAGCCCGAACCGCTTGTCGGCCACCGGCGGATCGGTCATGTCGCCTTCGATCACCTCGACACGATCGCCTCCCGGCTTGGCGGCCAGTCGGGCCAACATGGCCGGCGAGGAGTCGATGCCGGTGACGGCGAGGCCGGCTTCCGCCAGCGGGATGGCCAACCGTCCAGTGCCGACCCCTAGCTCGAGCACCGGCCCCGGCCCGGGCCCGGCCAGCCGGCGCAGAGCATCGACGCAGGCCGCGGTGTCGGTGATCTCGCCGTACCAGTCGTCATAGACGTCGGCCATCCGGTCGCCGTAGGTCCCCGAGTCGTAACCGTCCACGCCGCTCAGTGTCGCAGCCTGCCCCGGGACCTGGGGAAAGCGAGTGCGGGCGACGCCGTAGCCTGGCGCGATGCTGGCCTACCTAGATCATGCGGCCACTACGCCGATGCGACCGGAGGCGGTCGAGGCCATGTTGCCGTTCCTGGCTGACACGTTCGGCAACCCGTCAGCGTCACACCGTTGGGGTCGGGAGGCCCGCCGGGCGCTGGACGATGCGCGGGACACCATGGCCGACGTGCTCGGCGCCCAGCCCGGCGAAGTCGTCTTCACCTCCGGAGGCACCGAGGCCGACAACCAGGCGATCGTCGGCGTGCTCGCCCGCCAGGGCGGGGTGGCGGTGTGCTCGGCGGTGGAGCACCACGCCGTTCTCGAACCGGTGGAGCGTTCCGGTGGGCGCGTCGTTCCCGTCGGTGCGGACGGCCGTGTGCTGCTCGACCAGCTGGCTGAGGCGCTGGACGAGGACGTGACGGTGGTGTCGGTCATGTTGGTGAACAACGAGGTCGGCGTGATCCAACCGTTCGCCGAGGTGGCCGAGCTCGTCCGCCAGCATGCGCCGCGAGCGGTGTTGCACACCGATGCCGTGCAGGCCTACACGTGGCTCGACGTGTCCGCCGTCGCCGCTGACGCCGACCTCGTCTCGGTCAGCGCCCACAAGTTCGGTGGGCCGAAAGGCGTTGGCGCTCTGGTGATCCGCGACGGTGCCGCGATCGACCCGTTGCTGCGGGGTGGCGGCCAGGAACGAGATCGGCGCAGCGGCACGCAGAACGTGGCCGGCGCGGTGGCCATGGCCGCCGCGGCTCGCAGCGCAGCCGACGAGCGCAAGCTCCTGGTCGATCGGCTCACACCGTTGCGCGACCGCCTCGTGGACGAGTTGCTCGATGCGGTGCCAGGCACGGTCGAAACCGGCGTCGCCGACCGCCAGCGGGACCACAAGATCGCCGGCTCCTGCCACGTCTGCTTCCCCGACGTCGAGAGCGAGGCGCTGCTGTTCCTTCTGGATCAGGCGGGTGTCGCGGCGTCGGCCGCCTCGTCCTGTGCCAGCGGCGCGATGGACCCGTCTCATGTTCTGGCGGCGATGGGCATCGACCGCGCCCTGGCCGGAGGTTCTCTGCGGCTCTCCTTCGGCTGGCCGACCACCGCAGCCGAAGTCGACCTCGCCCTCGACGCAGTGGCCAGCGCGGCCCGGCACGTCCAGGGCGGGCGTACGGGGCGGAGCTGATGGCCCTCGTCCTGGTGGCGATGTCCGGCGGCGTCGACTCCTCGGTTGCCGCCGCGTTGCTGGCCGAGGCCGGCCACGACGTCGTCGGGGTCACCCTCAAGCTGTGGGGCGGCGACAGCGACACCGGCTGCTGCTCGGTGAGCGACGTGGACGACGCACGGCGGGTCGCCGACCACCTCGGCATCGATCACCACGTGTTCAACTTCGGTGACGACTTCGCCACGCACGTGGTCGGCCCCTACGTCGCCGACCACGTCGCCGGCCGCACGCCGAACCCCTGTGTCGAGTGCAACCGTCACCTGAAGTTCGACCGGCTGATCGAGCGGGCCGACATGCTGGGCTTCGAGGCGGTGGCCACCGGCCACCACGCCCGGGTGGTGAAGGCGGCCGACGGCACTCTCCGGGTCGGCCGCGGCGCCGACCGGGGCAAGGACCAGTCCTACGTGCTCCACATGCTCGACCAGCCGACGTTGGCCCGGGTGGTGCTTCCCGTCGGTCCGCTGCGCAAGCCCGAAGTGCGGGCTCGGGCTGCCGCCCTCGGTCTCCGCAACGCCGACAAGCCGGACAGCCAGGACGTCTGCTTCATCACGTCAGCTCGCGGTCGGCGTTCGTTCCTCGCGGATCGGATGACCATGACGCCGGGTCGGGTGGTCGACGGGCACGGCCGCCGCGTCGGCGCAGTGGAGGCGGTCGAGCTCGTCACGATCGGTCAGCGGCGCGGCCTGGGATTGGCCGGCGGCGGTGAGCCTCGATTCGTGGTGGCCGCCGATCCACGGACGGCCACCGTCATCGTCGGTTCGGCGGAGGACCTGTTGGTCGGCGCGCAGCACGTCGGCCCCGTGACGTGGGCCGATCAACCGGTGAGCGGGCTGGTCGAGGTGCAGACCAGCGCCCACGGGTCGCCTCGCGACGCGATGATCGAAGCGGCCGACGACGACGACCCGGTCGGCCGCACCGTCGTGGTGCGCTGGCTCGAGCCGCAGCGCCGTGTAGCGCCCGGCCAGAGCGTCGTGTTCTACGACGGCGACGAGGTGCTCGGCGGCGGTCCGGCCCAGCCGGTCGCCGTCAACTGACCGGTATCCGGCGGGACCTCGCTTCGTCGAGCAAGGCGCCGGGCCTGGTGGGGGTGAACAACAAAGCGTTGACGGTCACCTTCTCGGCGCCTGACCTACCGCGACGCACGAGCATGTCGATGGGTTCGATCAGGTCCAGCTGCAGAGCCAGGCCGAACGCGCCCCGAGTGAGATCAAGGGCCGTGGTGTCGGCATGAGCGGGGCCGAGGCGACGGACGCTGCGGCGCAGGAACAGCGTCGGCTCGGGTTGGTCGAGCGGATCGTGCAGCACCATCCCCGCCGGCACGAAGACGATCCACCGTCGCGAGAGCTGGTGCAGGGAGCGCACGGCGAAACGGGCGATGACCGCACCGACCACGATCACCGCCGCTCCGGCGGCCCACCGATGGGCGCCGAGCAACAACGGGCCGGCGCTGGCCCCGGCCACTGCCGCCAACCAGGTGAGCGGCAACGGCCCGAGCAGCAGGGCCGTCGGGGCTCGCAGAGCCATGCGGCGCTCCGGCCCGTAGGACGACCCGTCGACGAACACGTCGCCGGTGAGTGGCGAGAACGCGGCCGCAACGGCCAGCGCAGCTGATCCGACGGCCAGCACGTCGCCGAAGCCGAGACGACCGCCGGTGAGTGCAGCCCATCCCGTGGCGACCAGCGCCGTCGGCGCGAGGACGCGTAACACGGTCAGGCTGATCGTGCGCGGTACGAGCAGGGCGACCAAGGTCAGCGTCCAACCGACCCACAACAACAGCGCGACCGTCCAACGCACGTCGTGGGAGCGGCCGGCCAACCCGTCAGCCAGGGCCGGTCCGGCGGTGAACGGCAGGAGCAGCCAGGTGGCGCGGGCAGGCCACGGGCGCAGGTCGGACACCAGGCGAGATTTGCCCACCAACCCTCCCGATCGCTATTCCAGTGTGGCGTGTCCGGAGCGGGGGCTCACTGGGGGGCCAATGCCAGCGGTTCGATCCGATGTGTGCGGCGGCCGTGGAGCTCGGCGATGAGACGCCTCGACTTCCCTCTCGGGGTGGCGACCTCGATCGGGAGCCTGCCGCACCGGACACCCGCCGAGGCCGTGTGTTTCGAGCTCGACCGGCAGCCGGATCTTCCTGCTGCGCCGAGCATCCCGGCCGGGTCACGCCTCGAAGGCATGATCGCCCAGGCGGCCTGGGGCATCTCCGGAGTCACGGTTCGCGCCGACGGATCCTTGGTCGTCGATCGGCGCGATCTCGATCCCTCAGCTCCGTTGGGCGACCCTGACCTGCGCGGCCCGTCGTTCGCCACGCTCCGCTTGTTTCTGCACGCGGTGGCCGATCGGTGCGGGTCCATCAAGTTGCAGCTCACCGGACCTGTCACCCTCGGCCTGGCTTTGCGGGCCGGGGGGGCCGCCTGCGATACAGCGTTCGCAGTGGCCGCCGCGGCCGTCCGCCAGCGGGCCGCGCACCTGCTCGCCCTGGCCGCCCGAACCGCGCCGAACGCCGCGCTGGTGGTCTTCGTCGACGAACCTGGTCTGGTCGCCAGCCTCCACGACGGGTTCCCGCTCGGTCCCGACGCCACCATCGATCTGATCTCGGGAGCGCTGGCCACTCTCGAACCGCACGCCGTGACCGGCTTGCACTGCTGCGGCCCGGCCGACTGGCGTGTCGTGCTGGAAGCCGGGCCGCAGGTGCTGTCCCTGCCGGTCGATGTGGACCTGCAGACGGCCGCCGGCCCGTTGAGCACTTTCCTCGACCGCGGCGGGTGGATCGCTTGGGGGGCGGTCCCGACCGACGGACCGCGAAGTGACCAGACCTCGCGGTTGTGGCGCCGCCTGTCCGCGGGGTGGTCAGAGCTCGTCGAAGCCGGATGTGATCCGCTGGCCTTGCGCCGCCACGCCATGATCACACCGGTGTGCGGCCTCGGCCTGCTCGACGAGGCCCAGGCCCATCCATGTGCTCTCCTTGACCAACGAGATCGCCGGCCGGCTCCATGACCAGCTGCTCGGCGGCGGGCTCTCCGTAGGGGCGTAGCGTCCGCCGTAGGCTCCGGCCGATGGCCAGCCATCCGACCAGCGCGGGTGACGCGGCTGGCGCGCCTACTCCGACGGTCGGTCCCAGCGACGACATAGCGGCCCGCGTCGCCGCTCTGCGGGCCGAGATCGGCGAGCACAACCGCCGCTACTACGAGCAGGACGCGCCGACGGTCAGCGACGCCGAGTACGACGAGTTGGTCCGTGAGCTACGCCAGTACGAGGAGGAGTTCCCCGAGCTGATCGTGCCCGACTCCCCGACCCAACGGGTCGGCGGCACGCCCTCGGTGCTCTTCTCACCGGTCCGCCATCGCACGCCGATGATGTCGCTCGACAACGCGTTCAGCTCAGAGGAGTTGGTGGCGTGGGGCGAGCGACTGGAACGTCGTCTCGGCGTCGCCGAGGACGGCGAGCCGGTCTCGTATGTGTGCGAGCTGAAGATCGACGGTGTCGCCATCTCGATCCGCTACGAAGGCGGTCGATTCGTGCAGGGAGCCACGCGCGGGGACGGGCGGGTGGGTGAAGACGTAACCGCCAACATCGCCACCATTGCCAGCGTGCCCGAACGGTTGCCGCGAGGCGCGCCGACGGTGCTCGAGGTCCGAGGGGAGGTGTACATGCCCCGGCCGGCATTCGACGCCCTCAACCAACGTCAGGCCGAAGCGGGCGAGCGCTTGTTCGTCAACCCCCGCAACTCCGCCGCCGGCTCGCTGCGCCAGAAGGACCCGTCGATCACGGCCAGCCGCGAGCTGTCCTTGTGGTGCTACCAGCTAGGGGAGGTGGAGGGTGCTCCGCCGTTCCGCCGCCACCAGGAGACGCTCGACTTCCTGGCCACGATGGGACTGCCGGTCAACCCGCGCATCACGCTGGTCAGCTCGATCACCGATGTCCACGCGTTCTGCCTGAACTGGCAGGAGCATCGCCACGACCTCGACTACGAGATCGACGGTGTCGTGGTCAAGGTCGACGACCTCGCTCGGCGGGATGAGCTCGGGTTCACCAGCCGGGCACCTCGATGGGCCATCGCCTACAAGTTCCCGCCCGAGGAGCGCACCACCAAGCTGCGGGACATCCAAGTGTCGATCGGCCGCACCGGCCGGGCCACGCCGTTCGCCCAGCTCGAGTCGGTGTTCGTCGGCGGAGCGAACGTGAGCCAGGCCACCTTGCACAACGAAGACCAGGTCCGGGCGAAGGACGTGCGACCTGGCGACACGGTGATCGTGCGGCGGGCGGGCGACGTCATCCCCGAGGTCGTCGGCCCCGTGTTGGCCGATCGGCCGGACGGGACCGAGCCATGGGTGTTCCCGACGAGCTGCCCGTGCCCGCGCGCCTCGACGCTGGTTCGGCCCGAAGGCGAGAGCGACACCCGCTGCGTAGACGCCCAGTGCCCCTTCCAGCTGGCCGGCGCGATCGGCCACTTCGGCTCGCGCGGTGCCATGGACATCGAAGGCTTCGGCGAGCAACGGGTGCGTCAGTTCCTGGACCTCGAGCTGGTGCACGACATCGCCGACATCTACGCGATCGACTGGGACCGGGTGCGAGCGCTGGAAGGGTTCGGTGCCATCTCGGTGGCCAACCTGCAGGCGGCCATCGAGGCGTCGAAGGATCGGCCGTTGGCCAACCTGCTGGTCGGCCTGAACATCCGCCACGTCGGCCCTTCGGGCGCGCAAGCGCTGGCCAGCCACTTCGGTCATGTCGATCGCATCCTCACCGCCTCGGTGGAGGAGATGGCCGCGGTGGAAGGCGTCGGACCGGTGATCGCCCGGGCCGTGCACGAGTGGCTCGCCGATGAGAGCCATCGCGTCGTGATCGACAAGTTGCGGGCGGCCGGAGTGAACCTCACCGGTCCAGAGCCGGCGACGCCGGGTGAGCAGACGCTGGCCGGCATGTCCGTGGTCGTCACCGGCACGCTCGGGGGCTACAGCCGCGAGGCCGCCGAAGAAGCGATCACGTCCCGGGGTGGCAAGTCACCGGGCAGCGTGTCGAAGAAGACGACCGCCGTCGTCGTCGGTGACAACCCGGGCGCAGCCAAGGTCACCAAGGCCGAAGAGCTCGGCGTCCCGGTGATCGACGAGAAAGCATTCGAACACCTGCTGGCGACAGGCGAACTGTCGGCATGAGCCACCTAGGTGATGGCGAACTGCCAGGTGATCGTGCGGGCCTTGCCTGGTCCGTCTGATTCTTTCCAGAAGCGGATGGTGATCGTGACCTCGCGCCCTGAGAACGAGGCGATGGCCTTGCCAGGGGCCGGCTTGAAGAAGACCTTGTTGCGGTTGTTGGGCCGCACGCCGAAGTCCTGGGCTTCTTTGGAGTTCGGGTCGAGGGCGCCCTCCATCTGGTCCTCGGGGATCTCCTGGCCGTTGACCGTGATCCGGCCGTCGTAGCCCGGCCGCAGCTCGGCGCCGACCTCGGTCTGGCGCAGCACCCGGTCGCCAGGTCCCGGAACCTGTTTCACCACCGCCCGATCCGACGCCGGGCCGTCGACGCCGGTGACCGTGCGGCGGGTGGCGAACATGAAGAAGGCGATCGCCGCCCCCAAGGCCAGCACGATCAGCGCCCAACGGAGCAAGGGTGGCCACTCGCGCCGCTCGCGTGACGTCGAGCGGGCCGGCTCGGGCGGCGGCGGCGGTACGGTCGGATCGACGACGTCGGTCATGTCTGGCCATTGTGCCGGACGCTGGAGCGCTCACCGCGATCGGCGCCGCGGATTCGACAGGCCGGGCGGCAGAGGCTCCCCGAATCAGCAGGGGCCGGGCGATACGTTTGCTCGGTGGCCCTGACGCGCATGAGCAGCGAGATCGGACGAGTGCTCGGCCAACGCTACCGCATCGTTGCGCCGGTCGGCATGGGCGCGTCCGCCCAGGTGTTCCTGGCCGACGACGCGCGCCTCCGGCGGCGCGTGGCCGTCAAGATGCTGCACGAGGCACTGGCCGGCGATGCCGACTTCCTGCGAAGGTTCCGGGCCGAGGCTCATGCTGCGGCGGCGCTGAGCCACCCACATGTGGTCGCGGTGTTCGACTGGGGCGACGACGAGGTGGCGTTCATCGTCACCGAGTTCCTGGCCGGGGGCAGCCTCCGGGCGATGATGGACGCGGGCACGTTGCTCACGACGAGCCAGGCCCTGCTGGTGGGACTGGAGACGGCACGGGCCCTCGACTACGCGCACCGACGGGGCTTCGTCCACCGCGACATCAAGCCGGCCAACCTCCTGTTCGGCGAAGAGGGCCGCCTCCGAGTAGCCGACTTCGGCCTGGCCCGTGCTCTGGCCGAGGCAGCCTGGACCGAGCCGCACGGCGCGGTGCTCGGCACCGCCCGTTACGCCTCACCTGAACAGGCCACCGGTAGTCAGCTCACCGGCCGGGCCGACGTCTACTCGCTGGCCCTCGTGCTGATCGAGGCGGTGACCGGCGAAGTGCCGTTCGCCGCCGACACCACGCTCGGGACCCTGATGGGCCGCGTGGATCGCCCGCTCGAGGTGCCCGACGCGCTCGGCCCTCTGCGCCGGGTGCTGGAACGGGCCGGTGCACCGGATCCTGCGGACCGCATCGATGCTCGGACGATGGCCGCTGGGCTGCTGGCCGCGGCCCGTGGACTGAGCCGACCCGACCCGCTGCCGCTGGCCGGCGCCCTGTCCCGGGACGGCTTCGGCGGACCCGATGACGATCCCACCCTCCATGGCGCCGGCGAGGACAATGGCCGGACCGTTGAACCTGACGATGCTCGGCCCGTCGTGGCCGAGATGACCGACCTTCGCGACGACGATCTCGACCTCGATCCGCCCGACTGGGTGAGCTCAGCGGAACCGACCGCCCCATTCGCAACCGGGTCCGCGTTGGCCGGTGGTGACGATGCCGAGGAAGTGCTGGACCTGCACTGGAGAACGGCCGCGGTGCCCTGGCTGCCCGCTGAAGAGGTCGTCGCCGGCCCGCTCGTCGCCGACCAGACGGTCACCTACCTCGAGGACGAACCCGGTGACCTCGACCAGCTCGATCCCCCCGGACCTGAGCGGCCAACCCTCGACCCCGGTACCGCGGCCGCGCCATCGGATGGGTCGCCGGATGTCACTGCGGTCATCGAGCGAGCGCCCCCCATCGAGCCCGTCGCGGTCGCGGCAGGCGGCATCGGTGATGGTGGGAGCAGCGGGTCAGGGCGGGTGGGGCATCGCCGCTGGCCGTGGGCGATCCTGGTGTTCCTGGTGCTGGCCGCTGCCGCCACGGCGACGACGGTCGCGCTCACCGATCGTCCCGCCGATCGCACACCGCCGATCGCGACGTTCCGTGTGCCGGACCTCAGCCGCCGGTCAGAGCCCGCGGCCCGCGCCGCGGTGGCGCGCTTCCACTGGAAGGTCACCGCCAGCCACGGACGACGAGATGGGACCAAGGCCGGCCAGATCATCCGCACCGATCCGCCGGCCGGCACCCGGGTGAGACAGGGCGGCCGATTGCGGCTGATCATCTCCGACGGCAACACCCTGGTCGCCATCCCCACCAACCTGGCCGGGAAGCCGATCGCCGAAGCGCGGGAGTCCCTCGTCAAGCTCGGGTTGGTGCCGAAGACGACCCAACAGGTTGACGAGAAGGTCGCCAAGGACAGAGTGATCGGGCTGGCTGCTGGCACCCCCGCCCGGCTGCCGAGAGAGCAGGCCGTCCGCCTCGTCGTGTCCGATGGGCCGAGGCCGCGGGTCGTGCCGGCGGGGCTGGTCGGGAAGACCGAAGCCGCAGCCCGATTGGAGCTGGCGGCGGTGCAACTGGTCCCCAACTCGACGAAGGAGTTCAACGAGTTGGTTCCGGCCGACCACGTGATATCGGTCCGCCCAGACTCTGGAGCGAGCGTCGCTCGCGACTCGGGAGTGAGGTTGGTGGTATCCGAAGGGCCCAAACCGCGGGTCGTGCCGGCCGGGCTGGTCGGCGTCACCGAGGCCACCGCTCGGTCTCGCATTGTCGGGGTCCAGTTGGACGCGTCGACGAGCACGACGTTCAGCGAATCGATCCCCGCCGGCCAGGTCATCTCGGCCGAGCCGAGCTCCGGGGCGAGCCTCCCCCGCGGTTCGAGCGTGAGGTTGAAGGTGTCCAGCGGACCCAAACCGAGGGTCGTGCCGTCCGGCCTGGTCGGCTTGGCGGAGGCGGATGCTCGGGCCAGGGTGGTTGCGGTCCAACTCGCTCCTTCCTCGGCCAAGGTGTTCAGCGATTCGGTCCCCGCTGGCCAGGTCATCTCGGCCGAGCCGGGCTCCGGAGCCAGCGTCCCCCGTGGCTCGACGGTCACCCTGGTCGTGTCCAAGGGACCGAACCTGGTAGCGGTGCCCAGCCTCAAGGGCGTCAAGACGATCGATGGGGCCATCGCCCTCTTGCGCCACGCCGGCCTCGTCGCCGGCAACGTCAGCGGCCCGGCCACCGGCCATCCGGTCTCCACCGACCCGGCGGCCGGCGCGAAGGTCAGGCGCGGCAGCAAGGTGGACATCCGCCTGGGCTGAGTTCGATGAGGGTCCGGTGACCGGTAGCACCGATCATCCCGACCATCTTGACCCGCGGGTCAAGTAGCCTCGACCAGATGTCCGCCCGGGTCCTGCGCACCGATCGCTCGCCCTGGGTCGTGCTGACCACCGTGCTGTTCGGGTTGTTCTCGGTCAACGTGTCGATCACGATCCTGGCGGTGTCGATCCACCGGATCGCCGGCGAGTTCCACACGGCCGACGCCTCCATGACGTGGGTCATCACCGGGCCGATGCTGGCCTTCGGCGTGATCGGGCCGGCCGTGGGCAAGTTGGGCGACCGGCTCGGCCACCGCCGGGTGTACCTGTGGGGCCTGTTGGGCGCGGCGGCCATGGCGGCATGCAGCGCGGTGGCTTGGAACGCGGGATCGCTGATCCTGTTCCGGGTGCTCGGCGCGGTCGAAGGAGCGGCCACTGGCCCAGCCTCCTTCGCCATCATCAGTCGGGTGTTCCCACGTGAGCAACGGGTGAAGGCGCTCGGCTTCTGGTCGATGATCGGCGCCGGCGCGCCGGTGATCGGCGTGGTGGCGGGCGGCCCGATCGTGGAGGCGTTCGGGTGGCGGGCCATCTTCATGGCCCAGGTGCCGTTGACCCTGCTCGGGTTGTTCGTGGCGTGGCGGGTGATCCCTGAGACACCGAGGCGAGCCGTTGGTTCGTTCGACGCGGCCGGCGCCGCGCTGGTTGCGCTCGGCGTGACGCCGCTGCTGTTCGCGCTGAGCGAGGGGCCGCATGTCGGTTGGACCTCGCCGATCGTGCTCGGCCCTTTCGCCCTCTCGCCCCTGATGCTGGCCGCGTTCGTCCGAGTCGAGTTGCGGGAAGCCCATCCGCTGCTCCCGCTGCGCTACTTCGGGCGCCGCAACTTCACGTTCCCCCTGGTCACCCAGTCCTTCCTCAACGGCGCCTACATGGGCAGCTTCATCCTCACCCCGCTGCTGTTGCAGAACGTCCTCGGCTACAGCGAGAGTCGCACCGGGCTGCTCAGCATCGCCCGGCCGTTGGCTTTCGCCATCGCTGGACCGCTCGGTGGGTTCGTGGCGGTGAAGATCGGCGAGCGGACATCGGCGGTAGCCGGCGCGGCGACGGTCATCGGTGCGCTGGTGATGATGTCGACGTTGGGTGTCGGATCGACCGACGTGATGATCATGGGTGCGCTGGCGCTGGCCGGTGTCGGCATGGGGCTCGCATCACCGTCGTTGGCTTCGAGCCTCACCTACGCGGTCGACGAAGCGGATCTCGGGATCGCCGGCGCAGCGCAGCAGATGATGATGCAGATCGGCATCGTGTTCGGGATCCAGATCATGCAGACGGTCCAACAGGTCCGACTGGCCTCGGCTGGTCTCGCTGGGAGCTATCACCAGGCCTACCTGGCCGGCGCCGTGCTGGCCGCCTGCGGCCTGGCCACGGCCACCCAGGTCCGCCGGACGGCCAGAGCCCGGCTGGAGCCAATCGTGAACCGGACCGTCCAGGGCGTACGTCCGGCACGGGAACCCCGCCTGGAGCCGCTCCAGGACCAGCTGGTCAGCTAGTCCGTTATCTCCTTGATCTTGGCTGACACCGCGGCCGCGGTGGGGTCCGGGGCCCCTTGCTGCATGGCCATGAGCTTGGTCATGTCGCCTTGGACCTTGATCTTGCCGGCCATGAACGCCTGCATGCCGGCCTGCGGGTTTTGTTCCACGAAGATGGCCTTGGCCGTGTCGTAGTCGAGGGTGACGGTGAGCTCCGGGTTGTCGAGGTGCCCGAGGTCCATCTTCATCTCGCCCTCGCTGGTGTCCATGTGAGCGTCGATCGGGCTCTCCCGCACGTCGGTCGGCACCTCGGTGATCACCAGGTTCATGCGGATCTGATGGGGCGGGGCGCCACCCTGTCCAGCGAACTCCTCACGGATCTTCGTCGCCTCGGTCATCCACTCATCGGAGAGAAACTTCGGCACGAGGTGCCCCTTTCGTCATGTCTCGGTGCTGGCCGGCGGGACACTACAAGGCCACCGTCACTTCGGCGGCTAGCACCCGCCGGGCGATCTCCTCATCGGCGGCCAACGCGCAAACCACGAAGCGACCCACGAACGGCGCCAACTCGTCCACGGTCATGGTGAACCGTCCGGTGCGGTGGAAGTGGCCGTAGTAGCCCACCGCTCCTACCACCCCGTAGGCCAGCAGCATCGGGTCCTCCTCGCGGATCGTGCCATCGGCCACCCCCTCCTTGATCAACGCGGCTACGTCCGCGGCATGCACGTCGGTGCCGTTGCGCAACACATCGGCGAACTGCTTTTCGAGGTTCTCGACCTCCAGCAGGGCGAAGAAGTGGGCATGGCTCGACATGAACTCCATCGAGGCCTCAGCCCCTTGGCGGATGCGCATCAGCGGCTCGGCTGCCGGGTCGATGGCGTGACCCTGGTGCTGGCGGAGTCGGAGCCGGTTGTGCTGCACCAACTCGCGAAACAGGGCTTCTTTGTTCTCGAAGTACCAGTAGAAGAGGCCTTTGGCCACACCGGCTTCGTGGACTATGTCGAGGATGCGAGTGTCGCCGTAGCCCCGCTCGGCGAACAGCTTGGCTGCGCAGTCGAGCAGCTGCTGCTTCCGCTCCTCGCCCTGAGCGGTGAGGCGGCGGTCGGTGGCCATGGCGATCAGTCGATCAGTTCCTGACCGGCGGGTCAATCACCGCGGCCCAGCACTACCATCGGCGCCGTGCCAGCGACCAACCGGGCCGAACGCTTGGAGCACCAGGAGCGCAACCCGAAGTGGAAGTCGCCGCCGCTGCGGATCGAGATGTCCGAGTGCATCAACTGCGACGCTTGCCTTCGCCATTGCCCGCCGCAGTTCGGCGCCATCTTCAACCACGGCATCGATGTGGTGATCATCCCCGAGCTGTGCTCCGGCTGCGACAAGTGCCTACCTGCCTGCCCGGTCGACTGCATCTACCCGGACCCGGAGTGGGACCCTGCCCCGGCCGACTGGTGGGAAGAGCCGGCCACCGACGACCCGTACCACTGAGGTCCGGAACCCACCGCACGTAAGCTCGGCGCCGCCGCTGATCCGGATCCTGTCTCCAGAAGGGTGATCCCCATGGCTGAACTGCAAGTGATGCCAGGCGCCGAGCCGTGGTCGGCCGAAGGCGGTTCCAAGGGTGCACTGGTGTTGCACGGCTTCACCGGCAACCCGAACTCGATGCGTGGCGTGGCCGAGGCGCTGGCCGAAGCCGGCTTCGCGGTCGAGCTCCCGCGGCTTCCGGGCCACGGCACGACCGTGGACGACATGATCACCACCGGGTACCAGGACTGGCTGAGGGAGGCCGAAGCGGCTTACCAACGGCTGGCGGCGCGCTGCGAGCGGGTCGTCGTGGTCGGCCTGTCCATGGGCGGCGCGTTGACGGTGTGTTTGGCGTCGGATCACCCCGAGATCGCCGGCATCGTCTGCATCAACGCGGTGGTGTCGGCACCTGTTGGGATGCTCGACATGGTGAACGGGATGCTCAGCGAAGGCATGGATCGGATGGACGGCATCGGGTCGGACATCGCCGATCCCGATTCACAGGAGTCGGCCTACGCCGAGACCCCGCTGGCGCCGCTGGTGACCCTGTTCGAGGCGGCCGAAGAGTTCCAGGGACGTATGGGACGCATCGCCTGCCCGGTGCTGATCATCACCAGCGTCCAGGATCATGTGGTCGACCCGTCGAACAGCGACGTGCTGGCCGACGCAGTCACCGGTCCGGTGGAACGGTTGCGACTGGAGCGCAGCTACCACGTGGCCACCCTCGACTACGACAAGGATCTCGTCCGTTCGGCCACGGTCGACTTCGCCGACAAGGTCACCAGCGGCTGATCTCGCTGATTCTCGGGCCGCCCTCAGCCCGCCGCGACCAGGCTGTCGTACCGCTGCACGAGGTCCAACCAAAGGTTTTTCCCCGCTCAGTGGTGAAGTCGCCGATCGTGAGCCGCCCATGGCTGGTCACCGAGCGGACCTTCACCAGCTCGCTCCACGGTTGCCGGGTGGCGAAGGAGGACCCTTTGGTGGCCATCGACTCCAGCCGCTTCGCGTTCTCCTTGGCTGCACTGTCATCTTTGTTGACGAGCACGATGACCAGCTCAGCCCTGCCCGCCTTGCCGTCCTTGCCCGGCTGGCGGCCCGTGGCGGTGGCTACCAACTTGGCCGGCGCGAGCTGCTCGGTGGCCTGGGAGGTTCGACGCCCGGGCCGATCTCCCAACGGCTTGCCGGCGGGTGGGACCGTGAACGCGGCCGCGAAGACGTCTCGGTCGTCGAGTGCGCGCGCCGCGTCGCGGTAATCGGCCGCGTCGGCCAGAGACTTGCCGTTCCCCCTGAGTTGGCCGATCGCGTTGCGCATCTGTTGTTCACGAGTGGCGTAGAGCAGGGTTCCGTGGTCGGGGACCGCGATGTTGCCTCCGAACGACCCGATTGGAAGCGGTCGGTTGCCGCCTGCGGTAAGTCCCTTGTTGGTCCAGGCGTCGATGGTGACGTTGAGAGCGGAGATCTGGCGAACCTGTCCCTTCAAGCCGGGGAAGTTGGTGATCCGCTGATGGATGCGGTCCTTGTCGAACCGACCACGCGCCGCCTGAACACCGTCGGGTCCGAACCCCGCCTGGACGTCGGCGTCCATGTTCGTGACGTCGAACCCGAAAGCGTCAGGGCGCCCCAATTGGCCCGCGCGGCTTGCGGCCAGCTCCGACGGTGCGAGGAACGTGCCCGTCTTGGCATCGGCGGTCACCTTGAACAGGTATCGGAACACCGCTTTCGCGCTTGACCCTGGCTTCGGCCGCTCAACCTTGGCCTGGTCGGCCGCTTTGGCGTACAGGTTGACCACGACGAACGGGCGAGTATCCGTTCCCGGCACGAGCGACAACATGCTGAGCACCGTGCTGTCCTGGGGCGCCGGCAGCCCTCCGCCGTGCGAGCAGGCCGACGTGGCGAGCAGCGCAGCGGTCAGGAGCGAGGCGCTGAGCGTCCTGGCGACTCGGTGGGCGGTCTGACGTCGCGGCATGGGGGCTCCAGTGACGGGTGGCGATGGGTGGCATGGGCGGATACCGGTTGTCGGTGTCTGGTGCGACGTTGTCATCCATCATCTGGTTCCAGCATGGCGCGGCCGGCTGACCCGCCCATGGTGCCCCACGGCGCCTGGGACCATGCGCGGCCCCGCCTACGATGCGCATCCCATGGCCGAGCGGATCACCCGAGCCGACGTGGCCCACGTGGCCGGCCTGGCCCGCTTGGCCCTCACCGATGACGAGCTGGACATGTTCACCGAACAGCTGGCCAAGGTTTTGGACCATGCCGCCGACGTCGAGGCGCTCGACGTGGGCGACGTGCCCCCGACCGCTCATCCCTATCCGCTGCGCAACGTGCTGCGAGCCGACGTGGTGGGTCCGACGGTGGACCGGGCCGAGGTGCTGGCCGCCGCGCCCGCGGTGGAGCACGACCGGTTCAAAGTGCCACCGATCCTCGGCGACGCGCCATGAACCCCAGCCGATGATGGCCGAGCGGGCGCTCGACATCGCCGCCGGCGTGCGCTCCGGTCAGCGGTCGGCGCGAGCGGTGATCGACGAACACCTCGCCACGATCGAGACCGGCGAAGACTCGATCCATGCGTTCAACCTGGTGCTGGCCGAGCGGGCCCGTCAGGCCGCCGACCACATCGACCGGCAGGTGGAGGCGGGCGACGATCCGGGTCCGTTGGCCGGTGTGCCCGTGGCCTTGAAGGACAACCTGTGCACGCACGGGATCGAGACGACGTGCTCCTCTCGCATCCTCGAAGGATGGCGCCCGCCGTATGACGCCACGGTCGTGCGGCGGCTCACCGAGGCCGGTGCGGTGATAATCGGCAAGACGAACCTCGACGAGTTCGCCATGGGCAGCTCCACGGAGAACTCGGCGTTCGGGCCGACCCGCAACCCGTGCGACACGACCCGGGTGCCGGGCGGGTCGAGTGGTGGCAGCGCGGCCGCAGTGGCGGCCGGCTTCGCCCCTTTGGCCTTGGGTTCGGACACCGGCGGATCGATCCGCCAGCCCGCGGCGCTGTGTGGTGTGGTGGGCGTCAAGCCGACCTACGGGCTGGTCAGTCGCTACGGCCTGGTGGCCTTTGCCAGCTCGCTCGACCAGATCGGCCCGTTCGCCACGACCGTGGCCGACGCCGCGGCGCTGCTCCAAGTCATCGCCGGCCACGACCCGCTCGACTCGACGTCGATCCCCGAACCGCTGGCGCCGCTCCGTGCCCAACTTGACGACGGTGTGGAGGGGTTGCGGGTCGGCGTGGTGCGCGAGCTGTTGGGCGAGGGCATCGCCGGGGACGTCGCAGCCCGCACGCGCCAGGCGGCCGATGCCTTGGCCACCGCGGGGGCCGAGGTGGAAGAGGCATCCGTACCTGCTGCCATCTACGGGCTTTCCGCGTACTACCTGATCGCCCCGGCCGAGGCGTCGAGCAACCTGGCCCGGTTCGACGGCGTGCGGTTCGGGTTGCGGGTCGACGCGCCGACCACTGCCGAGATGATGATCGCCACCCGCACCCAGGGTTTCGGAGCCGAGGTCAAGCGGCGGATCATGCTCGGCACCTACGCCCTGTCCGCCGGCTACTACGACGCCTACTACGGGAAGGCCCAACGAGTGCGCACACTCATATGCCGTGACTTCGCCGCGGCCTACGAGCGGTTCGACGTGTTGCTGGCACCGACCTCGCCCACCACCGCGTTCGCCCTCGGGGACAAGACGGCCGACCCGTTGACCATGTACCTGAACGACGTGTGCACGATCCCGTCGAACCTCTCAGGGGATCCCGCCATGTCTGTTCCCTTCGGCGTTGGAGACGACGGCCTGCCGGTCGGCGTGCAGGTCCTGGCCCCATCCCTGGCCGAGGCGACCATGTTCCGGGCGGCCGCCGCGCTGGAAGCTGCCGCGCCGACCTGACCGCCGCCCCGCCTCCGAATTTGGGTCACCGGACCGCGCATATGTAGGTCGATCGACCCAAATCGCATCCTCGGGACCTCAGGTGCGAGCAACTCCGCCGAGACGGCGCCAGGTGGCGGTCGGCTCGAACGGGCGCCAGGTGCCGTCGGGCTGAGCCAGACGATCGGCGATGGTGAGCAGCACTGCGGGGTTGTGGCCGAGGCCGGAGTGGCTGCCCCTCACCTCGATGCTCTCGCGGCGCGGGCCGTCGGACTCGACACAGGCGCGCCACGGCACGACCCCGTCGGTGCGGGTGTAGACCGCGGTGGCCGGCACGGGCAGGCGCGGTCGGCGGTCCTCGGGCACCATCCGCTCCGGGGGCGCGTCCTGGAAGAGCGGGGAGAGCAGTCGGAAAAGAGGTTCGGCGTTGCTGGCCCCAGGTCGGCCGGTGAGGCGGAACGGCGAGCCGAGGGTGATGACTTGGCGGACGGCGTGGGGCGCGTTGCGGGCGATCTCTCGCGCGTAGATGCCGCCGAGGCTCCAGCCGACGATGGTGATGCGCTGGCCGTGCTGGGCGAGGAGCGCCTCCACCCGGTCCCGCATGCCTTCGATGATGCGGTCGGTCGGGCCGAGGTTCGTGCCGAGCCGCCAACCGTGGGTGAAGTAGCCGCGGTCGCGAAGGAACCAACGCATGGGTCGGGTCGAACGGTCGCCGGCGGTGAAGCCCGGAAGTACCAGCACCGGGTGGCCGTCCCCCTTCGGCGCTCTGCGCAACAACGGGATCAGCGCACCCATGGCCGACAGCTCACCGGCGGCGCGAACACCCTCCAGGGCCAACGACGACGCCGGTGGCCGCCGCCATGACTGGGAGCGGGGACCCCGTTCGCCAGACCGTTCGCCGGGCTGTGGCCTGTTCACGGTTGTGGGCACCGCTAGAAGCTATCCGGGCGGTGAGTTCACGCCCTTACAAGCCGAGGGTGATCCGAGTCACTGCGTCTTTCACCGCGGTGGGGGTGAGGCGGTCGGCCAACGCGGTGAGCTGAGCGTCGTACCCGACCAGGTAACGGGCGCGCGGTCGGCTGGCCGCGACGGCACCGGCGATGACCTTGGCCGCCTGGGCGGGTTGGCCCATGATCGGGCTGGAGAGCGCCATGAGCTGCTGGGTGCGCCGGTAGGCCGAGCCGTAACGGGACTCGCCGCGCTTGTCGATGTCGCGCTGGAGGTCTTCCCAGATGTTGGTCTTGAACCCACCCGGCTCGACCAGCACCACCTTCACGCCAGCCGCCGCCACCTCCATCCGCAACGCATCGGTGATGCCCTCGAGCCCGTGCTTGGCCGCCTGGTACCAGCCGGTCAGCGGCGTGGTGGTGCGACCGTAGATGGATGAGACGTTGACGATGCGACCCGCGCCGGCCTCCCGCATCCCGGGGAGCACGAGCCGCGCCAGCCGTACTGGGGCGAACAGCATCGTCTCGATCAGGGCATGAGCCTCGTCGTCGTCGACGTCTTCCACTGCACCGGTCAGGCCGTAGCCGGCGTTGTTGACCAGGCCGTACAACTGGCCCACCTCGGCGATCACTTCTGCGCAGGACTCGGGATCGGTCACGTCGAGCTGGACCGTCTCCACCTCGACTCCCGCCTCGGCGGCCGCCGCGGCGACCATGTCGGCCTTGGCCGGTGAACGGACCGAGCCGATCGAACGGAACCCTCTGCGGGCCAGTTCGAGCACGGTGGCCAACCCGATCCCGGAGTTGGCGCCGGTGGTGAGGACGGGGCGCATCGCCTCGAAGGTACCCGGGCGTCCTGGTGATCACCCCGCCGTGGGGGATCAGCCTGGCTGGTCGGTGAGGTTCGCCACCTAGCCTGGTCTGATGACGACGTCTCAGCCGGCGCCCACGCCCGAAGGGTGGGAGACCGTGGTCGGCCTCGAGGTCCACGCCGAGTTGGCCACCGAGACCAAGATGTTCTCGGCTGCGCCGAACAAGTTCGGCAACGAGCCCAACACCAACATCGACCCGGTGTCACTCGGCCTGCCTGGATCCCTGCCGGTGCTGAACGAGAAGGCGGTCGAACTGGCCATCCGTCTCGGCCTGGCCCTCGAATGCACAGTGCAGCCGTCGGTGTTCGCCCGCAAGAACTACTTCTACCCGGACATGCCGAAGGACTTCCAGATCTCCCAGTACGACCAGCCGATCAACGTCGAAGGCTCACTCGAGCTGCCGAGCGGCAAGCGGGTGCGGATCGAGCGCGCCCATCTCGAAGAGGACACCGGCAAGTCGACCCACGTCGGCGCCAGCGGCCGCATCTCCGGTGCCGAGCACTCGATCGTCGACTACAACCGGGCGGGGGTCCCGCTGCTGGAGATCGTGAGCGGCCCTGACATGCGCTCGGCCGAAGAGGCCCGCCAGTACGTCTCGGAGCTGCGGGCCATCCTCGTGGCCACCGGCGTGTCGGACGGGAAGATGGAAGAGGGGTCGATGCGGGTCGACGCCAACGTGTCGGTGCGTCGCCAGGGCGACCCCCAGCTCGGCACCCGCTGTGAGATCAAGAACCTCAACTCCCTGCGGTCGCTGGGCCGGGCCATCGACTATGAGGCTCGCCGCCAGGTGGACGCGGTCAACGCAGGCGAGCGGATAATCCAGCAGACCCGCCACTGGGACGAAGCCGATGGTCGCACCCACGCCATGCGCTCCAAGGAGGAGGCCGAGGACTACCGCTACTTCCCCGAGCCGGACCTCGTGCCGCTCGCTCCCGATGACGACTGGATCGAGTGGGAGCGGGCCTCGTTGCCGCTGCTGCCGGCCGCCCGGCGGGCGCGCCTGGCCGAAGCTTCGGGCGTCGAGCAGTCCTCGGAGAGCGTGGTCGTGGTGGTCGAGCGGGGCCAGGACGACCAGGCCATCGCCGCCATCGTGGCCGGCGGTGACCCCGCGCGGGTGCTGGTCCACATCCAGCAGAACCTCGGCGTGCCCGGCGGCGACGAGCTCGACCCCGACCGGTTGGCGGCGCTGGTGAGCCTCGAGAAGAGCGGCAAGCTCACCGCCACCCAGGCCAAGCAGGTGCTGGCCGAGATGTTGACCACCGGCGAGTCGCCCGAGGTGATCGCCAAAGCCAAGGGCTTCGAGGCAATGGATGCGGACTCCTTGGCCGTCGTTCTGGACGAGGTGATCGCGGCCCATCCGACCGAGTGGGCTGCGTTGTGCTCAGGGGACGACAAGGCGCGAGGAAAGCTCACCGGCTTCTTCGTCGGCCGGGTCATGGGAGCGACGGACGGTCAGTCCGACGGCAAGGTGGTCAAGGAGTTGCTGGCCGACCGAGCCGCTCAGGCGTAGGCCGAAGCAGCTGAGTCGCCGGAAAGTCCCGCAGGCGGGCGCGGAGCCCGGTGGTAGACCTCGCCGCATGCAGCCCGAGATCGTGGTTCCCGAACCTGACGACTTCGTCGCCGCCATGACCCCGGTGTTCCAGTCGTTCGGGATGACCGACCTCGACGAGGACGCGCTCTCCGACGAACGTCTGTTGTTCGGCTCGGCCCGCGTCCTCGGAGCACGGCTGGACGGCGAATGGGTGGGCGTCGCTGGTGACTTCCCCTTCGAGATGACGTTGCCGGGCGGCACCACCACACCGGCGGCCGGCGTGACGATGGTCGGCGTGGCGCCGACCCACCGCCGCCAGGGCCTGCTGACCGCCTTGATGGACCGCCAGCTCGACGACATCGCGGACCGCGGTGACGCCGTCGCCATCCTCACCGCATCGGAGTCGCTGATCTACGGCCGCTTCGGGTACGGCTGGGCGTCGTCTCGCAGCAGCATCGCCATCGACTCGGCGCGCAGTGGCTTCATGGTCGGATCGCCGACCCCTGGTCGCTGCCGGATGCTGGGCAAGGACGAGGCGCTCCCGGTGATCCAGGAGCTCTACGACCTGTGCCGTCCGCAGCGGGCCGGTGCGCTGAACCGCGACGACTGGTGGTGGGAGATCCTCCGGCGGGACCGGCCGTCGCGGCGCGACGGAGGGAGCGCGCTCTTCTTCGTCGTGCACGAAGACGAGCACGGTCGACCTGACGGCTACGCGGTATATCGGATGAAGGAGGGCTGGAACGACCATGGCGTTCCCGGTGGGTCGGTCCTGGTCCGGGAGGTCTACGGGACATCGCCCGACACGGAGGCTGCGGTGTGGCGCTTCCTGTGTGACATCGACCTCGTCCAACGGGTGGAGTGCTGGAACCGGCCCCTCGACGATCCATTGCGCTGGCGGATGACCGAACCGCGCCGATTGTCGACCACGTCGCTGTCGGACTGGCTGTGGCTGCGGTTGCTCGACGTTCCAGCCGCGTTGGAGGCGCGCGCTTATGAGGGTGAAGGGGAACTGGTGGTCGAGGTGGTCGATCGGTTCCGGCCAGCGTCGGGCGGCCGCTTTCGCTTGGAGGCCGGACCCGAAGGCGCAGCGTGCAAGCCGACCGACGAGCCGGCGGACCTCACGCTCGGCGCCACCGAGCTCGCCGCCGTCTACCTCGGCGGGGTTGCCCCGTCGCTCCTCGCGGCGGCCCGGCGGGCCGACGAGAACACCGCCGGTTCGCTCGCTCGAGCGGACACGATGTTCACCACGAGGAAGCTCCCGTTCGCCAACACCGGGTTCTGAGTGTTCGCCTTCGCTCGGTCGCTCGGTCGCTCGGTCGCTCGACGACCTACGCCACATCCTGCACGTTCAGGCGGTGGCTGGCGTAGGCGACGGCGAGGCCGGCGACGACGATCGGGACGATGATGCCGACCGCCAGCGGCGACTCGGCCAGGCGCAGGCCGACCCCGGTGTACTCGGACAGGACCGACTGGGAGTAGGAGAGGAGGGCCAGCCGCCCGGCCGACTTGCCGGCCCGGGCCACGAACCCTTCCCACAACAAGATGTAGGCCAAGCCCCATGGCAGGGCCCGGCGCACCCGGACGCCCCATGCGGTGAACAGCCCGCAGTAGCCCACCACGGCCACGGCCACCGAGACGGCGGTGCCCGAGATCAGTTCGCCGCCGCCGCCGACCAGTGCGGCGGCCACCACCAACGGCACGCCGACCAGCGGAAGGCAGATCGTGAGTGAGGCGGCAAAGGCGGCCAAGGCCACTCGGGAGCGCTTCACCGGCCGGAGCCAGAGGTAGACCAGCGTGCCGTCATCGGTGGCGTCACCGATCGAAGCTGAGGCGAACACGAGAGTGGTGACCGGCACGAGCACGCTCAACCCGAAGTGGTCGATGAAATGAGCGCCGTCACCGAGCGGATCGAACGGTTTGGACGCCCCGATGGCGAGAGCGACGAGCACACCGGCCAGCCCCACCAGGCCGAGCCCGATCAACCGGCCGCGCTTGGCCAGGCTCCGCAGGAGCAGCCGGTAGATCGCCAGGAACGCACCCGGCGGGTTGTCGATCGCAGGCGTTCCGCGGTCGCCGGGGGGCGGAGACGAACGCGGAGCCGGTGGCAGGGAAGGGGACGGAGATGGCGGGAGAGGCGGCGGTCCGGTCACGGCTGGCCCACCAGGTAGCGGAAGACGCTGTCCAGGTCGTCGTCGAGCGGCACGACCTCGAGCAGTCGGGCATCGGCCTGGCGGGCCGCAACTGCCACGGCCCGGCGGAACGTCTGCACCTGGTCGGTGTCCACGATCACCGTGTGATCGTCTTCCAGCCGAACGCCCAGGATCGCCTCGCCCGACAGCAAAGCTCCCGCCACCTGCCGCGGACGATCGGATCGGACCCGGATGCGGTGCGGTCGGTCGTCCATCAGGTCACGGATGCGACGGAAATCTCCCACCGCCGCGAGACGACCCTGGGCGATGACCAGCACCCGCGAACCGAACCGCTCCACTTCGTCCAGCACGTGGCTCGAGACCACCACGCAGCGGCCCGACTCGCCCAGCCGGTGGAACAAGTCGACCATGTGCAACCGCTGGCGCGGATCGAGGCCGGTCAAAGGCTCGTCCAGCACGATGATCGGGGGGTCGTGGACGATGGCCTGGGCCACCTTCACCCGCTGGCGCATACCCTTCGAGTAGGACGTCAGCTTGCGCGGGTCCTCCGCTGGCATCTCGACCACACCCAGCGCCCACCGAGCCGACGCCTCGGGTTGGGGAAGGCCGTGCAGGATCGCCGCCAACTGGACGAACTCGAGCGCCGTCTGCGCCTCGAACACCGACTCCTGCTGCGGCACCAGCCCGATGAGCCGAAGAACACCGAGGTCGGTCCGTGGATCGCGGCCGAGCACCCGGACCGCACCCCTGGCCGGCGCGGTGAGCCCGCAGAGCATGCGCAGGATCGTCGACTTGCCTGCGCCGTTCGGGCCCAGCAGGGCCGTGACGCCCGGACCGATGGCGAACGACACCTCGGAGACCGCGACGACGTCACCGAACCACTTGGAGACGTCGTGGACCACGATCATCGAGTCCGCCGGCGCAGCGTCCGGCGCGGGAGCCGGTGCCGGCAGGGTGGTCACTTGACCACCTCGAGCCGCTGGTAACGCAGACGGGCGACCAGCATCCCGGCGACGGTCCAAGCCGCCCAGGCCCCCCAGACCGCGCTGGCCTTCACGTCATAGAGAGCCCGACTGTGCTCCCCGTGGATCCGGCGGGCCAGATCGAACGGGACCAGGAAGATGTTGAACAGCAAGATCCCCTGTCCGCCTCCGGCGCCCTCCACCAGTGATCCGGTGATGGCCGAGCTCAGGAGGACGATCAGGATCACCGCGGCAGAAGCAAACGCCTTGCGGTTGGTGAAGCTGGCGATGGCGATCGACAGCGAGGTGAAGAACGCGGTGATGCAAGCGCCGGCGGCGAGGATCCGGCCGAGGGTCAACAGCAGGTCGCTGAAGCCCGACGGCCCATTGCCCTGGAGCACGAAGGCGATCAGCATCACCAGCGGGGGCCCGAGGCACACCGTCGCCAGCGCGCTGGCGATGGCGATGGCCTTGGACAACAGATAGGTGTCGCGGGTGAGGGGCGAGGACAGGTAGATGCCGAGCATCCCGGTCCGGCGGTCGGTGCACAGCACCTCGGGAGCCACAAAGGCCACGAACACGACGATGGCCGAGACGATGAACCCGTAGTAGTCACCGTAGGTCGGCAGGTCGGCGGTGGTGATGCGGCGCGTTCCGAACAGCGCGACCAGGCCGACGAACACGATCGCCGGTATGTAGGCGATGGCCACCGACAACGCCGGCAGGATCTTGGCCGAAACGGTTCGGCGCAACCCGAACGCCCGTTGCACCGAGTGCACCACCAGGCTGCGGATCGAACCACCGATACCCAGGCGCTGGCCGTCGTAGCGCCGGTAGCCGCGGTCGAGGATGCGAGCATCGCCACGGTCGAACGGGGCGGCCTCGGCGGCCGCCGGCGGGCCAGGGCCGAACGGGTGGCTCATGGGTTCGGGCCGGCCGTGGAGCCGGCCGCGGCGGCCGCCGCCAGGTCCGCGGTCATCCCGACACCGAGGAACACGTCTTCGAGTGAGACCGTGCGGGCTTGGAGGCGACGGATGCCGGCACCGGTGTCGGCGACGGTGTCGCGCACGCGCTCGAAGAGGTCACCCCCGCCGGTCACCAGCAACCGGTTGCCGTCGTCGCGCACGTCGGCTCCGCCGGACCGCAGGGCGTCGACCACTCGTGATCGGGTCACGGGATCGGCGTCGAGCTCGAGCACCAGGCCCTCGCCGGTGCCACGAAGATCGGCCAGCGAGCCGGCGGCGGCGACGACGCCGGCATGAAGGATCACCGCGCTGTCACACACCCGTTCCACCTCGTCGAGCAGGTGCGAAGACAACAAGATGTTGATACCGAACTCGGTGCCGATCCGACGGATGAGGCTCAACATGGCGTCGCGCTGGACCGGATCGAGACCGTCGGTCGGCTCGTCCAGCAACAACAGCACCGGATCGTGGGCGATGGCCTGGGCCAACTTCACCCGTTGGCGTTGGCCGGTCGACATCGTGCCGATCGGCCGGAACCTCTCCTCGCCCAGGCCGACCTGGAACAGCGCGTCGCTGGCCCGGCCGTTGGCCTCCCGGTGGGGCAGGCCGTGGATCTCCGCCACGTGACGGACCAGGTCGTACGCCCGCACGTCAGGCGGGAGCAGGTGGTGCTCGGGGGAGTAGCCGACCCGGGCGCGGACCTCAGGTCCGGCGGTCACCGGGTCGAGCCCCAGCACCTCGATGCGGCCCTCGTCCGGCCGGTGCAGGCCGAGCAACATGCCGAGCAACGTGGTCTTTCCGGCACCGTTCGCCCCGAGGAGTCCGGTGACGCCGGGGCCGACGACGACCGACGCCCCACTCAGCGCGGTCGTGGAGCCCCAGCGCTTGACCACCCCGGCAGTGCGAACCACCGGCCCGCCCTCGCCGCGACGAGCCGGACTCAGCGGGAGAGCGGGGGCGGTCACGACGGGCGAGCCTACGCGGCGTTGGCGACGACACAGCAGCGACGTCGGTCGCTATGCCGTGGGAACGGTCGCGCCTCCCGCCTACGCTGCCCGACCATGACCGTCGAGCACACAGATGAGGGACAGCCGGTCGACATCAAGCCGCGCTCGCGGCAGGTGACCGACGGGTTCGAGCGGGCGCCTGCTCGGGCCATGCTGCGGGCCATCGGCATGACCGACGGCGATTGGGAGAAGCCCCAGGTGGGGGTGGCGTCATCGTGGAACGAGGTCACGCCGTGCAACATGCCCCTCGATCGCCTGGCGAAACGCTCGAAGGTCGGCGTACGCGATGCCGGTGGGTTCCCCATCGAGTTCATGACGATCGCCGTGAGCGACGGCATCTCGATGGGCCACGAAGGCATGCGGGCATCGCTGGTCAGCCGCGAGGTGATCGCCGACTCCGTCGAGACCATGATGCACGCCGAACGATTCGACGCGTTGATCACGTTCGCCGGGTGCGACAAGTCGTTGCCGGGGATGCTGATGGCCGCGGCCCGGCTCAACCTGCCTTCAGTGTTCATGTACGGCGGGTCGATTCTCCCCGGTCACCTGAACGGTGTGGCGTTGGACATCGTGTCGGTGTTCGAAGCGGTGGGGGCGCGGGCCGTAGACCAGATCGACGAGGCCACGCTCGACGCCATCGAGCGCAACGCCTGTCCCACGGAGGGCTCATGTGCTGGCATGTTCACCGCCAACACGATGGCGTCGGTGGCCGAAGCGCTCGGCATGTCGCTGCCCGGCTCGGCCAGCCCGGCGGCGGTGGATCGGCGGCGCGACGACCTTGCCTATGAGTCCGGCAAGGCGGTGGTCAAGCTGCTCGAGCTCGGCATCCGCCCGCGCCAGATCCTGACCAAGGAAGCGTTCGAGAACGCCATCGCCGTGGTCATGGCCCTGGGCGGTTCCACCAACGCCGTGTTGCACCTCCTGGCCATCGCTGCCGAGGCCCGGGTGGAGCTCGAGCTCGACGACTTCAACCGGGTGGCTGCCCGAGTGCCGCATGTGGCCGACTTGAGGCCGCACGGCCGGTTCCACATGGTCGAGCTCGACTCGATCGGTGGCGTGCCGGTGGTCATGCGCCAGCTGCTCGAGGCGGGGCTGGTCCATGGCGACTGCCTGACCGTCACAGGCCGCACGATGGCCGAGAACCTGGCGACGATCGACCCGCCTGCGCCTGACGGATCGGTGTTGCGGCGCCTCGACGACCCGATCCACTCGGCCGGAGGGATCGCCGTGCTGACCGGCACGCTCGCCCCGAACGGGTCGGTGGTCAAGGTGGCCGGCATCGACGTCGAACGCTTCGAGGGCCCGGCCCGGGTGTTCGACGGCGAGCAGGCGGCGATGGAGGAGATCCTGGCCGGCCGCATCATGGCCGGCGATGTGGTCGTGATCCGCTACGAGGGACCCAAGGGTGGGCCGGGGATGCGGGAGATGCTGGCGGTCACCGGCGCGATGAAGGGGGCCGGGCGCGGCGGCGACGCTGCGCTGGTGACCGACGGGCGGTTCTCCGGTGGCACCCACGGGTTCTGCGTCGGTCACGTGGCCCCTGAGGCGGTCGACGGTGGACCGATCGCCTTCGTGCGCGACGGTGACCGGATCGTGATCGACACCGCGGGCCACACCATCGACCTCGACGTCGACGACCAGCAGTTGGCTCTTCGTCGAAGCGAGTGGAAGTTGCCTGAGCCTCGTTACACGAGCGGTGTGCTGGCCAAGTACGCCCGGCTGGCGCAGGGCGCTGAACGGGGAGCCATCACCGAGGCATAGGCACGGTCCCGGTCACGGCTTCGGTCATTGCTTGACCGCCCGCCCGAGCTCGGCCGCGGCCGCCGCTTGCACCGCCTCCCGGCGAGTCCGGGGAGCGCGGGGATCCCAAGCGGCGGCGGACAGCGGGACGACCTCCGCGCCCGAGCTCTGCGCGGCCGCAGCGATCTGTGAGATGTACTGCCCCCCGGGGGCGTCAGCCGGCGGGGAGGCGACGATGACCCGGGTCGACCCACCACGGCGCAGCCGACCGAGCAACGTGCGGAGATCTCGACCGAACTGCTCCGGCGGCATGTGGACGTCATCGTCGCCCTCGCCCAACCAGACCGTGGCGATGGTCGGGCGTTGCTCCACCGCCAACGGAAGCTGCTGAACCAAGGCGTCGGCCACGGTCGTGTCGTTGCGGGCCAGGTTCACGTGCACCGCGCCAACCCCGAACCGGCGGCTGAACACCACCTGCGGCCACGACGTGTGCAGGGAGTCGTGGAGACCGTCACCTGAGCTCTCCCGACCGCCGATGACCACGAACACCGACCGGGCGCTGCGGTGGCTGGGCGGCACTGTCGCGGGCGCCTTGCGTCCGTCGCTGCATCCGCCGGCGATCAGGATCGCCACGGCCGCAGCCGCGATGAAGCGAGCCGGCACCGCCCGGGCCCCGATCCTCCGCGCCGGTGGAAGCGGTCCGCTCATGATCCGACCGCCTCACGAGCTGGAAGCCGGGCAGCCCGCCACGCCGGCACCGTCCCTGCGGCCAGCGCCAAGAGAGCCGATCCGAAGATGCCGCCGAGGATGACCGCCAAGGGGAGCACGAGACGCACCCCCACCAGGCCCTGTCCCACGAGGTAACGGTTCACCGTCTGACCGACCAGACGGGCGATGAGCCAGCCGGTCGCGGTCCCCAGCGCTCCGCCGACCAACCCAACGACCCCCGCTTCGAGCAGGAACACCCGCAACACGTCGCGGTCGCGCGCGCCGATCGCCTTGAGCACGCCGATCTCGCGCTTGCGCTCGCGGACGGCAGCCAGCAGCGCGTTGGCGATGCCGATGGCGGCGATGACCAAGGCGATGGCGCCCACCGCGGTGAGGACGATCTCGACGACGCGGAGGTAGCGCCTGACCGAAGCGATGAGGTTCTCCGGAGCGCTCGTCGAGTAGCCGATGGCGGTGATCTGGGCCCGGACGCGGCTCACGTTGTCGATGCCCCGTGCGACGACGAACGCACCGTTGTACGGCGATTCGTCGACCCCTAGGCGGCTGCTCTCACCGTCGCCGGCCAGAGTCCAGTCGCGGGCAGCCACGACTTGACGGGTCGGGAGGAGCAGCTCCCCGTCGCCCGCCTCTTGGGCCACTACGCCGACGATGCGCAGCCGCATCCAGCGTCCCCGGATCTCCCGGGTGTCACCCTCGTCGAACAGGCGGCCGGCGGCCATCTTGACCTCTGAACCGATGACCCGCTCCGCTCGGGTGCGCGGGACGTGGAGTCTTTCCAACCATCCCGGCGTGACCGCCACCTCGTCGATGCTGTTGGCGCCAGGGACCCGTCCGGCGATGACCGTGAGCGGCAGGCTCGGAGCCCGGCGCAGGTCGACGCCCACGGCGCGCGCCAGGAACGGGCGCAGAGCCACGCCGTCGGCCCGTCGGTCAGGCTCGGTGACGTACAGCCGGGTGGCGACCACCGGCACGACCGTGCGGACGAGCGGAAGGCGACGGACCTGGTTGAGCACCGCGTCGTCCAGCAACTTGGCTCGGCCCGGCCGAGCGTTGTCACGATCGATCTGGCCGGGATCGGGTTCGGCGGCGGCCATGCGGATACCAGCCAGCGGACCGCCCTTGGCCAACTGGTCGAGGACACGCGTCTCGGCCGTTCCGGCGATGGTCAAGAGCGCGGTGAGCAGGGCCGAGGCCAAGGCGACGGCCAGGATCGTGAGGCCGGTGCGGCCCGGGCGCCGTCGAACGCTGCGGGCCGCCAGCACCGCGGCGTCACGCCAGGTCACGAGCCCGGCTCCAGGCGACCACGGTCGAGCAGGAGCCGGCGGTCGGCCTGCACCGCGAGATCGAGATCGTGGGTCACGAGGACGACCGTGCACCCGTGCTCGTCGGGAAGGCGACGCAACACATCGGCCACGTTGAGGCTGCTCTCCCGGTCGAGGTTGCCCGTGGGTTCGTCGGCCAGCACGAGCTGCGGTTCGTTGGCCAGAGCCCGGGCGATCGCCACCCGCTGCCGTTCCCCGCCACTCAGCTCGATCGGACGATGACCGGCACGGTCACCCACCCCGAGGCGGTCGAGCAACTCGGCTGCTCGGCGGCGCCGGGCCCCGAGTGGCCGGCCGCCGAGCGTGCAGGCCAGCTCGACGTTCTCCGCCGCGGTGAGGCTGTCGAGCAATCCGAAGTGCTGGAACACGAATCCGACCGTCCGGCTGCGGAACCGGGCCAGCCCGTCTCCGGAAAGCGAGCCCAACTCATCACCGAGCACGCGGACCGTTCCGGCCTGGGGGCGTTCGAGGCCACCGAGCAGGGCCAGGAGCGTCGTCTTGCCGCTCCCGGAGGCGCCGACCAACGCCAGGAACTCGCCCACGCCGACATCGAGCCCGAGGTCGTCGAGCACCGTGATGCTGCCCGACCGGGTCGAGTAACGATGAGTGAGACCCCGGACCGACACGGCGGTAGCCAACTGCGTGGGAGAAGAGGTCATTCCGTCATGCTGGCCCGCATCGGGCGACTTTCCGGCGCGGGGCGTGGAGCGGGCCCCGGCGCGGACCTCAGCGCGGAGGTCAGATCGGCGCCACCGGGGGCGCCTTGCCAGATGGTCTTCTCCCTGGCTGGCTCCTCCACCTTGTCAGACCAGGACGTGGCTGCGATAATCTCTGGCGATGTACTCGTCTGCCACCCTCGTACTTCGCACTTAGCGCACGCCCCCCGCTCTCGCGTGCGCCGTCCGACCTCCCAACCGGGAGGTCGTTGCAGTTTTCGACCCGATTTCGGGCGAGCTTTGTTGGGAGATCTCATGGAGTTGAACGGAGGGCAAGCGCTGATCAAGGCGCTGGAGGCCGAAGGTGTCGAGGTGATGTTCGGACTGCCCGGCGGAGCGATCCTGCCGGTGTACGACCCGATCATCGACTCGCCGATCCGCCACATCCTCGTCCGCCACGAACAGGGCGCGGGGCACATGGCGGAGGGCTACGCCCATGCCACCGGGCGGCCCGGCGTTGCCATGGTGACAAGTGGTCCCGGAGCCACGAACATCGTCACGCCGCTGTGCGACGCGTACATGGACTCGATCCCCATGGTCGTCATCGCCGGGCAAGTGCCGCGTCCGGCGATCGGCACCGACGCGTTCCAGGAGTGCGACACGACCGGCATCACCCAGTCGGTCACCAAGCACAACTTCCTCGTCACCTCGGCCGCCGACATCCCGCGGGTCGTGCGCGAGGCGTTCCACATCGCCACGACAGGTCGGCCCGGGCCGGTCCTGATCGACGTGCCCAAGGACATCGTGGACCCCACGAACCCGGCGTCGGCGATGGATTGGTATTGGCCCACCGACCGCGAGGTGGCGGCGGGGCTACCGGGCTATCGGCCCACCACGGTCGGCCATCCACTCAAGATCCGCCAGGCGGCTGAGCTCATCGTCGCCGCTGAGCGCCCGGTCCTCTACGTCGGTGGTGGCATCCTCAAGGCGCGCGCCGCGGAAGCCTTGCGCGAGCTGGCCGAACTGACCGACATCCACGTCGTCACGACGCTGATGGCCCGCGGCGCGTTCCCCGACGACCACCGGCTGTGCCTCGGCATGCCGGGCATGCACGGCAACTACACGGCGATCATGTCGATGCAGGAGAGCGACCTGCTCGTCGCCCTCGGCTCGCGGTTCGACGATCGGGTCACCGGGCGGGTGCCGGCGTTCGCGCCGCAGGCCAAGATCATCCACGTCGACATCGACCCGGCCGAGCTGGGCAAGGTGCGTCGACCCGATGTGCCGATCGTCGGCGACTGCCGGTTGGTGATCGAGGAGCTGGTCAAGGCCGTCCGGCACCTCATCGACGGCGGAGCGTCCTTCCCCGATCGCCAGGCCTGGCACTCCACGTTGTCGGGCTGGCAGGAGCGCTACCCGCTGGCCTATGAGCCGCCGATCGAAGGCGAATCGCTCAAGCCCCAGATGGTGCTCGAGCACCTTCGAGATTCCGCGCCCGAGGACACGATCTTGTGCTCGGGCGTCGGCCAGCACCAGATGTGGGCCAGCCAGTACTGGCGCTTCCGCCATCCCTACACGTGGGTCAACTCCGGCGGACTCGGCACGATGGGGTTCTCGGTGCCCGCGGCCATCGGAGCCAAGGTCGGGCGTCCGGACCGGATGGTTTGGGCCATCGATGGTGACGGCTGTTTTCAGATGACGGCCCAGGAACTGGTCACAGCATCGGCGGAGCGCATCCCGGTCAAGGTGGCCATCCTCAACAACGCCTACCTCGGCATGGTCCGTCAGTGGCAGGAGATGTTCTACGAGGAGCGGTACTCCGAGGTGTACCTCTCACCGGACCTGCCGGACTACGTCAAGTGGGCCGAGGCCATGGGCTGCGTGGCGTTCCGGGTGGAGTCGCCCGAAGAGATCCAGCCGACCATCGACAAGGCCAACGACATCGACGACCGACCGGTCGTGGTCGAGTTCCGCACGGACTCCGCTGAGAAGGTGTTCCCAATGGTGGCGGCCGGTGCGTCCAACAGCGATGTCCAGGTGCCGCCGTTCCAGGTGCCGCCGTTCCAGGTGCCGCCGTTGCCGGCACGGCGGTCGGTGTGAACCTCCACCATCCTCCCCAGCAGCACCAGCACCACACGCTGTCGGTGCTGGTCGAGAACAAGGCCGGTGTCCTGGCCCGGGTGGTGAACCTGTTCTCCCGCCGGGGTTACAACATCTATTCGCTGGCCGTGGCCCCTACCGACGATCCGCGGTTCAGCCGGATCTCGGTGGTCGTCGATGTCGAGTCGGCGCCCTTGGAGCAGATCGTCAAGCAGCTCCACAAGCTGATCAACGTGGTGAAGATCAATGAGCTCGACCCTCGAGAGTCTGTGGAGCGCGAGCTGTTACTGGCCACGGTGAAGGCGAGCCCGACCACCCGCGGGCAGGTGATCGAGCTGGTCGGGGTCTTCGAGGCGCGGATCCTGGCAGTCAGCCACGACGCGTTGACCGTGGCTCTCGAGGGCCATCCGTCCAAGGTGGACGACTTCGAGGAGCTTCTGCGACCCTTCGGGCTGGTCGAGTTGCAACGAACGGGCCGTGTGGCCCTACCCAAGTTGGAGCGCGAGGCGTCCCGCCCGCGTCAGACGAGCGGTCGCGCGAGCGACGGCGCGAGAGGCAAGGTGTCATAACCGATGGCCAACGTGTACTACGAGAAGGACGCAGACCGCTCGGTGATCGCCGGTCGAAAGGTGGCAGTGCTGGGCTACGGCTCCCAAGGTCACGCCCACGCGCTGAACCTCAAGGACTCGGGCATCGACGTGCGAGTGGGGCTGCGCCCCGGGTCGTCTTCGAAGGCCAAGGCTGAGGCCGCGGGCCTTCGCGTGGTGGCAACGGCGGACGCGGTCCGCGAGGCCGACATCGTGATGATGCTGCTGCCCGACACCGAGATCGGCCCGGTGTACGACGCGGAGGTGGCACCCAACCTGACCGAAGGCGACGCCCTGTTCTTCGCCCATGGGTTCAACGTGCGGTTCGCCTACGTGCAGGCCCCGCCGGGAGTCGATGTCTGCATGGCCGCCCCAAAGGGTCCGGGCCACCTGGTGCGTCGCACCTACACCGAAGGCGGGGGTGTGCCGTGCCTGGTGGCGGTGGCCACCGACGCGTCGGGCAAGGCGATGCCGCTGGCGCTGGCCTATGCCGACGCCATCGGTGGCACCAGGGCCGGCGTGCTGGAGACCACGTTCGAAGAGGAGACCGAGACCGACCTCTTCGGCGAGCAGGTCGTGTTGTGCGGCGGGCTCACCGCGCTGGTCCAAGCGGGGTTCGAGACGTTGGTCGACGCCGGCTACCAGCCCGAGTCCGCCTACTTCGAATGCCTCCACGAGCTCAAGCTGATCATCGACTTGATGTACGAGGAGGGGATCAGCGGCATGCGCTACTCGATCTCCACCACTGCCGAATACGGCGACCTCACCCGCGGTCCCCGGATCATCACCGACTCGACGCGCGCCGAGATGCGCAAGATCCTCGGCGAGATCAAGAGCGGCGAGTTCGCCGACGAGTTCATCGGTGAGGTCCGCGGAGGCGGAAAGCGCTTCGCCGAGTTGCGGGCGAGGGGCGAGGCTCACCAGGTCGAATCGGTTGGCCGTGAGCTGCGGGCGATGATGCCGTGGATATCCGCCGGCAAGCAGTCCGTGGCGGACGCGTCGGGCGGGGACTGAACTACCGTCTCTCGCCATGACGCAGGACAGCACGCAAGACAGTTGGGGCTTCGAGACCCGCCAGATCCACTCCGGCCAAGAAGCGGATCCCACGACGGGTGCTCGCGCGGCGCCCATCTACCAGACCACCTCCTACCAGTTCCGGGACTCGGCGCACGCGGCCAACCTCTTCGCGCTGGCCGAGGTCGGCAACATCTACACGCGCATCATGAACCCCACCCAGGCGGTGTTCGAGGCTCGGATGGCCGCCTTGGAAGGCGCCACCGAGACCGCGATCGGCATCCCTGGAGCATTGGCCGTGTCTTCGGGTCAGGCCGCGGAGACGCTGGCCATCCTGAACCTGGCCGAGGCGGGCAGCCACATCGTCTCGTCGGCGTCGCTCTATGGCGGCACCTACAACTTGTTCCACTACACGCTGCCCAAGCTCGGCGTGGACACGACCTTCGTCGATGACCCCGACGATCTCGACGCCTGGCGCGCCGCGGTGAGGCCGAACACCAAGGCGTTCTACGCCGAGAGCATCGGCAACCCCAAGAACGACTTCCTCGACATCGCTGGGGTGTCTGCGGCAGCCCATGATGCCGGGGTCCCGCTCATCATCGACAACACGGTTGCCACGCCTTGGTTGATCCGGCCCTTCGAGCACGGGGCTGACATCGTGGTGCACTCGGCCACCAAGTTCATCGGCGGTCACGGCACGTCCATCGCCGGCGTGATCGTCGACGGTGGCACGTTCGACTTCTCGGCCACCGACAAGTTCCCGATGTTCACCGAACCGGATCCGAGCTACCACGGGCTGCAGTACTGGCCGGCACTGGGCAAGGGCTCCTACATCATCAAGGCGCGGGTCCAGCTGCTGCGAGACATCGGAGCGGCGATCTCGCCGTTCAACGCGTTCTTGCTGCTGCAGGGCCTCGAGACGTTGAGCCTGCGGATGGAGCGCCACAACGCCAACGCCAACCAGGTCGTGGAGTTCCTGGCCGGTCAGTCTCAGGTCCGTTCGATCCAGTTCGCGGGTCACGCCGACTCGCCGTGGAAGGAGCGGGCCGACAGCTTGTCCGGCGGGCTTGGCTACGGGTCCGTACCGGCGTTCATCATCGATGGCGGGCTCAAGGCCGGCCAGGCTTTCGTCGAGGCCCTGAGCCTGCACAGCCACGTGGCCAACATCGGCGACGTCCGCAGCCTGGCCATCCACCCCGCCTCGACCACCCACTCGCAGCTGACCGAGACCGAACAGCAGACGACCGGTGTCGATCCTGGGTTGGTGCGGCTGTCGGTCGGGCTGGAGACCGTCGACGACATCCTGGCCGACCTGGCCACCGGCTTCGCCGCAGCAGCAGCGGTGACGGGCGCCTGATCGCCTAAGCGGTTCGTCCAAGTCGCCTAAATCGGCTCCGGCTGGATCCCGTGCGCCGCCTGGCGCGGCCTCATCAGCGGGCAAGTCCCGAGCCGAACCCGAACCCAGGGTGGCCGGCCCAGCCGTCGGGGTCCCGCATCACAGTGGGATCGATCAACGGCATGTTGCGCCCATGGCGTCCGGCCCTGGGTCGGAAGCCTGGATCGAGCATGTAGACGCCTCGGCTCAGGCGGACGGCGCGGTGCTGTTCCACCTCGTAGGCGAGCGCATCGGCGAGAGCTTGCACCGGCCGAGTGCTGCCGATCCCGTAGCCGTAGTGGTGAAGCAGGGCATGCAGGTCGCGCAAACTCGTCTCGCCGTGACGGGCGAGGATGCCTAGTGTCGCCGAGCGCAGTGAGCGGCCTCCGATGTAGTCGGCGTTGACCGGAAGAGGGGGTACCGGGGGCTCAGAGTGCGCCGGCGGCCGCCGACCCTTCTGCCACGGCACGATCGGCCAGAGAGCATCCCGAAGGTCTTCGGCTTCGGTGAGGAGTTGCCGCCGTTCACGCGTCAGATCGAGCAGGCGGCGATCAAGCTCGCTGACTCGGGCGAGGAGCTCGTCGCGGTTGACCTGCAGCCGCCGGCGTTCGGCCGGCGGGAGCCGACTGTGTCGGCGGCTGGCACTCAGACGCCGACCATCGAGGTGGCGCGATTCCAACGAGGAGATGGACATGGAGAGCCCTCGGGGTCGTGGTGTGACTGTCGAGGGCCCGTAGCGCCGGGCGCCGAGCGTGCGGGAGGCGCTCTAGCAGGGGAGACCAGCCGCCCGATGGTGGGCCATGGCTATCGCTCACCCTCCCCAGCCCCTGTGACACTTTTCGACGCTCGGCATCGAATCGACGTCGAATCGATGCCTACGGCGTATTCACGAGCAGGGCTGGTGTAGCGGTCTCGGCCGGGCCGCCTCTTTCGATCCTATGTCCTGGTTGGTCGCTCACTGGCTCAGGTGATGAGCCGGAAGGGAGCGGGCGGCACGACTACATGCCCTACATGGTCTCGGCGAAGCTCACGTCTCCATCACCTCGCAACGCGTTCTTCAGGAGCTTTCCCGACGCGTTGCGGGGCAGGCGTTCTCGTCGCAGCTCGACGTGAGCAGGCACCTTGAAGTCGGCGAGGGTTGCGGCAACCCAGGTCCGCAGTTCGGCCTCAGAGATCGACTGGCCGTCCTCCACCTGGACCACCGCTTTGACCTCCTCACCGAGTGTTGGATGCGGCACTCCGAACACTGCCGCGTCGGCAACTGCAGGATGCTGCACCAGCCGGTTCTCGATCTCGACGCAGTACACGTTCTCGCCGCCCCGGATGATCATGTCCTTTGCCCGGTCGGTGATGGCGAGAAATCCGTCAGGATCGAGGTAGCCGATGTCGCCGGTGCGGAGCCAGCCATCCTCGATCGCTGCCGCAGTGGCCTCCGGCTTGTTCCAGTAGCGCGGCATCACGATCGGACCCTTGATCTGGACCTCGCCCGCAACCCCGGCCGGAGCCTTGGCTCCGATCGCATCCACGATCCGGATGTCAACGACCGGCATCGGTCGGCCTACAGACCACGGACGCTCGATGGCATCAACGCCCGATATCACGGTGGCGACCGAGCTCGACTCGGTCAGCCCGTAGGCGTTGGAGGTCGTCCGGACGTTGGGGAACGTCTCGCGGATCCGGCGCTGTAGTTCCTCTGCTGACGGAGATCCGCCGAACGCCACGCTGATCACCGACGACGTGTCGTAGCGGTGGCGCTCGGGATGCTCACACACCCGCCACACCATGGTCGGCACGGTGGCCCACACCGTCACCCGCTCGCGTTGGATGAGCTCGAGAGCGCTCTCGGGGTCGAACCGTCCGACCGGCATGACCAACTTGAGCCCCGCCAGCAGCCCGACGACCAGGCTGGAGTGACAGCCCGACACGTGGAACAGCGGCGACGTGAACAGCGCCGCATGCTGAACGGCGCCGTCCGAGCCACCCGAGCCGCCCGAACCCGACCCATCAGCCGGAATGGCAGCCGGGATCGCCGCGGCATCGCCGCCCGTGATCGATCCGGCCACCGTGTTGTAGATCGTGTTCTGAAGGTTGGCGATCATGTTGCGGTGGGTGGAGATCGCCCCCTTGGGCCGCCCTGTCGTGCCACTGGTGTAGAAGATGACCGCCGGGTCTCCCTCGTCGATCGGCATGTCGGGGAAGTCTTCGGTGGGTGCGCTGGTCAGCTCGTCGAAGCGGTGCAGCATCGGCCCACCGCCGAACTGGGATGGCTCCTCGTCTATCAGCACGACGGCCTCCAGGTCGGGAAGTCGACCGGCCAGTACGTCCTCGGCGACACGCTCGAAGCGGCGGGCGTCGGCCACGAGCACGCGAGCCCCCGAGTCCTCGAGCCCGTAGAGGATCTCGTCGGCCTTCCACCACCCGTTCAACCCCACCAGGATCGCTCCCAGGTCGACCGTCGCCCAGAACGTCAGGCACCACTCGGGGTTGTTGGCCGACAGCACGGCTACCCGATCTCCAGCCCGCACGCCGAACCGGTCGGCCAGGCCATGCGACACCGAGTTGACGAGCTGCAGGAACGTCCCGAAGCCCACGCGGCGATCGCCGTAGACCAGGAACGTCTCCTGATCACCGCGGGCCATGGCCAACTCGGCAACCGAGCGCAGCGATGGAAGCCGGTCCTTGTAGACCTTCATCTCGACGCCGTCCACCGTCGCGGTCACCACTTCGAACGGTCCACCAGGCCCGGTGAGGGCGTCGAGAGTTGCATCCGGCCCGGCACCCTGGTCGACCATCAGCCGAACTTAGCCAACGTCCAGCCGCCACGAGCGCCGAAGTCAGGGCAACGAAGTCAGAGCAACGAGAATCAGAGCAAGGCAGCCGTCACGTGGTCGACACAACGGGTCAGCGCCGCGACGTCGTCGGGTTCGATGGCGGGAAACAGGGCGACCCGTAGCTGGTTGCGGCCCAGCTTGCGGTACGACTCGGTGTCGACGGTGCCGTTGCGGCGCAGGATGTCACACACGACCGCGGCATCCACCCGGTCGTCGAGATCGATGGTGGCCACCACGTGGCTGCGGTCGTCCGGCCGTTGGACGAACGGGGTCGCCAACTCGCAAGCCTCAGCCCAGGAGTAGATGGTCTCGGCGGACTGGTCGCAACGGCTGGCGGCCCATTCGAGTCCGCCGTTCTCCAGGAGCCACTCGACCTGGTGCACGGCCAGGAAGACGGTGGCCAAGGCCGGTGTGTTGTAGGTCTGGTCCTTGCGGGAGTTCTCGAGGGCGATGCCGAGATCCAGGGACGCCGGGATCCACCGACCGGACGATTTGATCCGCCCGATCCGTTCAAGTGCAGTGGGCGAGCAGGCGGCCAGCCACAGCCCACCATCGCTGGCCAGGCACTTCTGTGGGGCGAAGTAGTAGACGTCGGTGTCAGACGCATCGAAGCGAAGTCCACCAGCGGCGGAAGTGGCGTCGACGGCGACCAGCGAGCCCTCTTCGGCATCGGGCACCCGTCGCGGCGTGATGGCCACCCCGGTGGACGTCTCATTGTGGGTCAGCGCGTAGAGATCGACATCGGCCTCGGAGAACGGTATGGGAGCGGTCCCGGGCTCGCTCTTGGGCATCGACGGTTCCCCGAGGTGGGGGGCCGTCCGTGCGCACTCGGCGAACTTCGAGGAGAACTCGCCGAAGACCAGGTGCTGGCTGCGCTGCTCGATCAGCCCGAACGTGGCCGCGTCCCAGAACACCGTGGTGCCGCCGTTGCCGAGCAGCACCTCGTAACCGTCAGGCAACGAGAACAGCTCGGCCAGACCATTGCGCAGCCGGCTCACCATGAACCTGACCGTGGCTTGGCGGTGGCTCGTCCCGAGGTACTCCCCCGCCTGGTCGGCCAGCGCCCGCACCGCTTCGTGCCGCACCTTGGACGGGCCGCAGCCGAAGCGCCCGTCGCTCGGCAACAAGTGGGTGGGGATGGAGATATCGGGGGGCGCCTGGCTCATGGCGTGCCACTATCGCGAGTGGTCTTCCAAGGAGCGAATCCAATGACGAGTGCCGCTGAGCCCGCGCTGCCGCGGCCCACGATCTCCCGGAACGTGGGGCTGTCGAACCGGGTCGGCGCCATCACCGAATCGGCGACGCTGGCGGTGGACGCCAAGGCCAAAGCACTCAAGGCGGCCGGAGAATCGGTCATCGGGTTCGGCGCGGGCGAGCCCGACTTCCCGACGCCCGATCACATCGTCGAGGCCGCGGTGGCCGCCTGCCGCGATCCCCGCAACCACCGCTACACCCCGGCGGCCGGCCTGCCGGAGCTGCGGGAGGCGATCGCGGCGAAGACGGCCCGGGACTCTGGCTACGACGTCCAACCGGCGCAGGTGCTGGTCACCAACGGCGGCAAGCAGGCCATCGCCAACGCGTTCGCCACGCTGCTCGACCCCGGCGACGAGGTGCTGCTACCCGCACCGTACTGGACGACCTATCCCGAGCCGATCCGTTACGCCGACGCCGTGGCGGTCGAGCTGGGCACCGACGAGGTCACCGGTTTCAAGGTCACGGTCGATCAGCTCGAAGCGGCTCGGACCGACCGCACCAAGGCGCTGGTCTTCGTGTCGCCGTCGAACCCGACCGGGGTGGTCTACCGCCGCGACGAGGTGGAGGCGATCGGCCGGTGGGCCGTCGAGCACGGCATCTGGGTGCTCACCGACGAGATCTACGAGCATCTGGTCTACGGCGACCATGAGTTCTCCTCGATGCCGGTCGTGGTGCCCGAGCTGGCCGACCGCTGCATCGTGGTCAACGGTGTGGCCAAGACCTATGCCATGACCGGCTGGCGGGTGGGATGGATGATCGGGCCGCCGGAGATCGTGAGCGCCGCGGCCAACCTGCAGTCCCACACCACCTCGAACGTCGCCAACGTCTCCCAACGGGCCGCCCTCGCCGCGGTGAGCGGTGGTTTGGAGAACGTGGCTCGTATGCGGGAGGCGTTCGATCGCCGGGGCCAGCAGATGCACAAGCTGTTGACGGCCATCGACGGCGTCACGTGCCTGGAGCCGCAGGGCGCGTTCTACGCGTTCCCGTCGTTCCGGGCGATCCTGGAGCGAGGGGTCCACGGCCGTGCAGTGGGATCGACCCTCGAACTGGCTGACCTGGTCCTGTCGGAGGCCAAGGTGGCGATCGTCCCCGGCGAAGCCTTTGCTGCGCCCGGGTACGCCCGGTTGTCGTTCGCCTTGGGAGATGACGACCTGGGTGAGGGCATCGGCCGTATCGCCGGTCTCCTCAACGCAGGTTGAGCCACCCCTTGGACGGCCGATGAGCAAAGGCACCCTGCCGTTCGGCTCGTGGCCATCGCCGATCACTGCTCAGCGCCTGGTGGAGGGCGCGGCGGGCGTGGGGGAGGTCCGCTGCGACGGGGTCGACGTCTGGTGGGCCGAGAGCCGTCCCGAGGAAGGCGGCCGCACCCAACTGGTGCGCTGGGGCGGCGACGGTGTGCGCCACGACGTGCTGCCGACCGGCTGGAACGTCCGCACCCGGGTCCACGAGTACGGCGGCGGGGCGTGGACCGTGCGAGGCGGCACGGTGGTGTTCAGCCGCTGGGACGACCAAAGGGTCTACCGCTTCGAACCAGCCAGCTTCGGACCCGGCAACCTCGACTCTGCTCCGCAGCCTCTGAGCCCGGAGCCGGAGACACCGGCCGGCCTGCGCTACGCGGATGTCTGCTGGCTCGATGACGACTGGCTGGTCGCCGTACGCGAATCCCACGAGTCCGCTGCCCAGGGCGGCCCCAGGCAGGCGGCACGGGAAGCGGTGAACGAGTTGGTGGCGCTGCCGGTGGACGGTTCAGCCGTCGACGATCCGAGCAGAGTGGTGGTGCTGGTGAGCGGCCCAGACTTCGTGTCTTCACCGCGCTCATCCGGTGACCAGCTGGCCTGGACGCAATGGGACCATCCCCGCATGCCGTGGGACGGCACCGAGCTGTGGACCGCGAACATCGAGCGCGCGGAGAACGGGACGCCGACCGCCATCTCGAGCGCGCGGCTAGTCGCCGGCGGGCCCGACGATTCGATCGTGCAGCCCGAGCGCGGGCCGGACGGCGCGCTGCTCTACTGCTCGGACCGGTCGGGCTGGTGGAACCTGTGGCGTGAGAGCACAGATGGCGGCGACGGCGCCACCAACCTGACCCCGATGGACGCGGAGATCGGAGGTCCGCAGTGGGTGTTCGGTGGCCGGTGGTACGCCCTTCCGGCCGCCACCGGCCAGCCGGCGCGGATCGTGGCCTCAGTCGCCCGGAACGGTCTAGCTGGCCTGTGCCTGGTCGACTCCGACGGTCGCCGGATCGACGTCGAATCGCCACTGACCGCCGTCGAACAAGTGGTAGCGACCGAAGATGGCAGCGGCGACGTGATCGTGGTCGGAGCGAGTCCGACGTCGGAACTGGCTCCGATCCGCTGTCGACTCGCCGGCGACGGATCAGCAGAGCTCACGCCACTGCGGCCACCGCGGGATCTGGGGATCGGGCCGGCCTGGTTCTCCCAGCCGGAACCGATCAGCTTCCCCTCAGGTGCTGGTCCCACCGGTGACCCCACAGCTGGCCGGATCGCCCACGCCCTCTGGTACCCGCCCACTAGCCCGGAGGTGCAGGCGCCCGCCGGCGAGCAACCACCGCTCCTCGTGTTCAGCCACGGCGGACCGACCTCGGCTGCTCGGGCCAGGCTCGACCTGGCGAAGCAGTTCTGGACGAGCCGAGGGTTCGCCGTGGTCGACGTCAACTACGGAGGGTCCACCGGCTACGGCCGGGAGTACCGCCGGCTGCTCGACGGCCAGTGGGGCATCGTCGATGTCGAGGACTGCATCGCTGCGGCCAGCTACCTGGTCGAGCAGGGCCGCGTCGACCCGGAGCGCCTGGCCATCCGGGGCGGCAGCGCGGGAGGCTTCACCACCCTCGCCGCGCTGACGTTCCATGACACGTTCGCCGCGGGGGCCAGCCACTACGGCGTCGCCGATCTCGAGGCACTGGCCCTCGAGACCCACAAGTTCGAGTCCCGCTACCTCGACGGCCTCGTCGGCCCCTACCCCGAGGATCGGGCCACCTACGTCGCCCGCTCGCCGATCCACCACACGGACCGGCTGTCGCATCCGCTGATCGTGTTCCAAGGACTTGATGATCAAGTCGTGCCGCCCAACCAGGCGGAGATGATGATCGACGCGCTGGCCGCCAAGGGTGTCGCCCATGCGTATGTCCCGTTCGAAGGTGAACAGCACGGGTTCCGGCGGGCCGAGAACATCGTGCGATCCTTGGAAGCCGAGCTGTGGTTCTACGGCCGGGTGTTCGGCTTCCAACCAGCAGACTCCATCGACCCGGTCGAGGATGCGGTCGGCCTGACCTGAGTCGGCCTGAGCTGAGTATTGGCGGGTCAGCCAGGCGACCGGCCAACATGACCGGCATGGCTCGAGTCCTCGTCACCGAGAAGATCGCCGAAGGTGGCCTCGACCAGCTCCGGGCGGCCGGGCACGACGTCGACGTCGCGCTCGGGCTCTCCCCCGATGAGCTCGTCGGGCGGGTGGCCGGGGCTCACGCCCTCATCATCCGCTCGGCCACCACCGTGACCGGGGACGTTCTGGCCGCCGGGAGCGACCTCATCGTGGTCGGCCGCGCCGGCATCGGTCTCGACAACGTGGACGTCGAGGCGGCCACCCGTCGGGGCGTGATGGTCGTCAACGCGCCGCAGTCGAACATCCTCTCGGCGGCCGAGCAGACCATGGCCCTCCTCTTGGCTCAGGCTCGCAACGTGCCACAAGCCCATGCCGCGCTGGTCGCTGGACGGTGGGAGCGAGCGAAGTGGGAAGGCGTCGAACTATCGGACAAGACCCTCGGCGTGCTCGGCCTCGGCCGGGTCGGCAAACTCGTGGCCCAACGGGCCATGGCGTTCGGGATGCGGGTCATCGCGCACGATCCGTTCGTCGCCCCCGAACGCGCCCGCCAGATGAACATCGACCTGGTCGATCTCGACGGACTGGCCGCTCAGTCCGATTTCGTGACCGTCCACGCGATCAAGACGCCGGAGACGATCGGCCTGATCGGAAAGGAGTTCCTGGCCAAGGCCAAGCCGGAGCTGCGGGTCATCAACGTCGGTCGCGGCGGGATCGTGGACGAGGAGGCGCTGGCGGAGGCCATTCGCAGCGGGGGGATCGCGGGGGCGGCGCTCGACGTGTTCGCCACCGAGCCCACCACTGAGTCGCCGCTGTTCGAACTGCCTCAAGTCGTCGTGACGCCACACCTCGGTGCCAGCACCCGCGAGGCTCAGGACAAGGCCGGTGACACGATCGCCGAGCAAGTTCGCCTGGCTCTGGCTGGGGAGTTCGTACCGTTCGCGGTGAACGTCAGCGCAGCCGAGGCGTCCGAGAGCGTGCGCCCGTTCCTCTCGCTGGCCGAGAGACTGGGCGGTCTGTTCGCGTCGCTCAACGAGGGAGCGCCGTCGGTCCTAGAGATCGAGTACCAGGGTCAGATCGCGGACTACGACACTCGCATCCTCACGTTGTCCGTGCTGAAGGGGTTGTTCGCGCGGGTGAGCGAGGATCCGGTGTCGTACGTCAACGCGCCGCAGTTCGCGGCAGAACGCGGCGTCGAGGTGCGCGACACCAAGACGTCCACCGCGCGCGACTACGTAAACCTCATCACGCTCGCCGGCGAAGACCATGCCATCGCTGGCACGTTCACCGGCCTGAAGAGCGAGCCGCGCATCGTGATGCTCGATGACCACAGCGTCGACGTGCCTCCGGCCCGCAACATGTTCGTCGTCCGGAACGACGACCGCCCGGGAGTCATCGGCCGAGTGGGGACGATCCTCGGCAACGCTGGTGTCAACATCGTCAACATGAACGTCGGCCGATCAGCCGAGGGGGCATCTGCGCTGATGGTCTTCTCCACGACCGAGCCGATCAGTGACGAACTACGCCGCGAGCTCGGCGCAGCCGTAGGAGTCCTGAGCGTCCACGTGCTCAGCCGTAGCGCCTGACCACGGGGTGCTGGTGCTGGCTCTGCGCTTGAGCGCTCAGCGCTTGGCGGACCGGAGCCCGTCCGCCTCGGCTTCGGTGGCGCTGCGGTAGTAACGGTCCGCTCTTGTGCGGTTGTAGTTCATCATCCCGGGAAGGTGGTAGATGCCGCTGGCCAGCTTGGCCTTGACCGGGTGCGAGGGGGGTGGATCGCCGTCCCCGGGCTCCACCCATGACCGCTCGGCACCCGCGGCCGGGTCGGGGTCGGGTGTGGCCGACAGGGGGTCGGCGTCTGGCGCAGCCATCTCCGGACCGACCCAGCCGGGCCCGGCTGGCGGAGACGGTGCGAACGCCGGCGCCGGGGCACCACGCACCAGTCGCACAACAGCCGCCACGGCGGCGAACAGGGCCACCACGAGAACCGTTCTGCGACCGGACCACGCGGTGTGCGGGGTACTCACGGAGCTGCATCGTAGGACCGCTTCGGTCGACCTTGCCTTGACGCCTCGCCGCGGTTGCTGGCAGAGTGCGAGGCGATGCGCGTCACCGACACTGCTCCAACTATCTTCTCGGTCCTCCTTCTTACCTAGGGCGAGCACCATAGGTGCTCGCCGGCAACCTCCTGCGCCTCCGGGCCAGGAGGTTTTCTCGTTTTCTGGTCCCTCCGAACAAGGACAAGACATGTCTCCTGAGAGCGTCACCCCGAAGCCGATGCCGTTCGGCAAGTACCGGCTGTTCGCGCCGCTCGACCAACTGTTGCGCGATCGCACCTGGCCCGACCGGAACCTCGAGCGGGCGCCCCGTTGGTGCTCGGTCGACCTCCGCGATGGCAACCAGGCACTGATCGATCCGATGGACCCGGCTCGCAAGCTGCGCATGTTCGAGACGGTCGTGATGATGGGCTTCAAGGAGATCGAGGTCGGCTTCCCGTCGGCCAGCCAGCCCGACTTCGACTTCGTCCGCCAGCTCATCGAAGAGGACCTGGTGCCTGACGACGTGACGATCCAAGTCCTCACCCAGTGCCGTCCGGAGCTGATCGAGCGCACCTATGAGTGCCTGGTCGGCGCCGACCGGGCCATCGTCCACTTCTACAACTCGACGTCGGTGCTGCAGCGCCGCGTCGTGTTCGGCCTCGACCAGGCCGGCATCACCCAGATCGCCGTCGATGCCGCCAAGTTGTGCCGCAAGCTCGAAGAGACCCTGCCGGGCACCGACGTGTTCTACGAGTACAGCCCCGAGAGCTTCACTGGGACCGAGACGAGCTACGCGGTGGAGATCTGTGAGGCGGTGATGGAGGTGATCGAGCCGACCGCCGATCGTCAGCTCATCATGAACCTGCCGGCCACCGTCGAGATGTACTCGCCCAACATCTACGCCGACGTCATCGAGTGGTTCGGCCGGACCGTCCGCCATCGGGACCGGGTCTGCCTGAGCCTGCACCCCCACAACGACCGGGGTTGCGCAGTCGCCGCGGCAGAGCTCGGAGTGCTGGCCGGAGCCGATCGGGTGGAAGGCACGTTGTTCGGCAACGGCGAGCGCACGGGCAACGTCGACGTGGTGAACCTGGCCATGAACCTGTTCAGCCAGGGCATCGACCCGGGGCTCGACATGAGCGACATCGATCACCTGCGGCGGGTCACCGAGTACTGCAACCGGCTGCCGGTGCACCTGCGCCACCCGTATGTCGGTGACCTCGTCTACACCTCGTTCTCGGGCAGTCACCAGGACGCCATCAAGAAGGGCTTCGCCGCCCTCGATCCTCACAACCGCGGCGATTACGCCGAGTGGGGCGTGCCCTACCTGCCCATCGATCCCAAGCACGTGGGACGCAGCTACGAAGCGGTGATCCGGGTCAACAGCCAGTCGGGCAAGGGCGGCGTGGCCTACATCATGAAAGAGGAGCACGGGTTCGACCTGCCGCGGCGGCTGCAGATCGAGTTCTCCCGCTCGGTGCAGACCATCACCGAGGACACCGGCACGGTGATCGAGCCGGGCATGATGTGGGACGCGTTCGAGTCCGAGTACCTCCCGGCCGATCCGCCGGTGCAGTTGCTGTCGAACGAGACGACCACGGATGACCGCGGCGCGACGGTGACCGCCCAGCTGCTGGTCGACGGTGAGCACCAGACCGTCACCGGGCGAGGCGGCGGCCCGATCGCCGCGTTCGTGGCCGGTCTGCAGGCCGATCTGGGGATCGAGATCGACGTCGTCGACTACAGCGAGCACGCCATCAGCTCCGGCAGCGATGCCATGGCCGTCGCCTACGTGGAGACCCAGCGGCCCGATGGCACCGTGAAGTGGGGCGTGGGGCTCCACGAGTCGATCCTCACCGCCTCGCTGCGAGCGGTGGTGTCAGCGGTCAACCGCCACCGCGCCGACACCGAAGTAGTCGTACGTCACGAACCATGAGCTCCGGCGGCGGTCATCCGTTCCGGTGCATCGTCGGCGCTGTTCTGATCGCGTCGACCGGCGCATGCACCGCTGGGGGAGGCGGCAAGGGTCTCGACCTCTCGAAGGACGAGCGGCCCTACGCCGTGGCCATCGGGCGGGCGATCGCCAAGGACACGCCGGCGATCGCCCGCCGCGACCGAACCTGCGCGGGCGGGGCCATCCTGCGCACGGTCGGCCTGGCCAAGGCGCGGGCGAGAGGGCTCACCACTGAGAAGGTGGCCCGGCACTTCGACATCACCGACCTCGGGGTTTCCGAGAAGGGCATGACGTCGGCCGAGCTCGAGCGGTTCATGGACGCATTGAAGCGTTGCGGGCTGGTGCGCGAGCTCGCAGCGTCACTCGCCCCGGACGCTTCCACCGAATCGCTCAGGGGCAGCAAGGCCCGCAAGATCGAGCGGTGCATCGCCGGCAAGCTCTCCGACAAAGAGGCCGAGAGGGTGCTCCGGTTGCAGTTGGGGCGCGCTGATCCGGAGGAGCGGCGAGCCGACCCCGTGCTGATCCCGAAGCTCAAGGCCTGCGGCGGGAAGCCTTACTTCGTTCCCTGATCCAGGGCCGTCGACTCTCGCGGTGCAACTTCGGGTGGCGCGTCGGCGGCGTCAGCCGCTGCGGCTATGAGATGGCACATGCGCTTGAAGATCAGCACGTGGAACGGGATCAGCGCGTACCAGTAGAGCCGGCCGAGCAGACCTCGGGGATAGAAGATGGCCCGTTGGTCGAGCCGGCTGCCGGTTCGGTCTGGCTGTATCCGCCACTCGATCCAGGCCTCACCAGGCAACTTCATCTCGGCGCGCAGCCGGATCAGGGAGTCGGGTTCCACCGCCTCGACCCGCCAGAAATCGACGGCATCGCCCACCCACATCGCGTCCGGGTTGCGCCGGCCCCGGCGCATGCCGACTCCGCCGATCAACTTGTCGGCCAGGCCGCGGATGCTCCACAGGAACGGCGTGACGTACCAACCGCGCGACCCGCCGATGCCCTGCACGGTGCGGAAGAGGGCCGACGGCGATGCCACGCTGCGGGCTTCCTGCTGGTCACACAACAAGCTGCCACCCGCCCATTCCGGGTCGGTCGGCAGCGGGTCGGCGGGACTGCGGCCGGGCAGGGTGGCGTCGGACCAGCTCGTCGTCACCTCCAGACCGGCCGAGCGGGAGACCGCTCGCTCCAACGCCTCACGGAACGCCAGCGGATCGTGTTCGATCACCTCGCCGATCGGCCGGTCCCGTACGACCACTTCGTTGATCAGGCTCTCGACCAGCGGGCGGGCCAGCCCGGACGGAAGTGGTGTCACCAGGCCGACCCACAGCGACGACAGGCTCGGCGACAAGACGGGTACCGGCAGCAGGCGCCGCCGGCGCAGGCCCGCCACCTCGGCGTACTCGAGCATCATGTCCTGGTAGGTCAGGACGTCGGGACCGCCGATCTCGAGCACCCGACCGGTCTCATCTCCGGTCCGTTCGAGTGCGGCCACCAGGTAGAAAAGCACGTCGTGGATGGCGATCGGCTGGCAACGGTTGCGGACCCAGCGGGGGCACACCATCACCGGCAGGACCTCCACCAGGTAGCGCAGCATCTCGAAGCTGGCGCTCCCTGATCCGATGATCACCGCGGCCCGTAGCTCGGTGACCGGCACCGGACCATCGGCCAGCACCCGGCCAACCTCGTGGCGGCTCTGCAGGTGCGCGGACAGCGTGGGATCGTCGTCGCCGCCGAGCCCTCCGAGGTACACGATGTGGCTCAGCCCGGCCGCCGCGGCGGCTTCGCGGAACGTAGTGGCGGCCTGTCGATCGTGGGCCGAGAAGTCCGTCGTCGCGCCCATGGAGTGGACCAGGTAGTAGGCGGCGTCGATCCCGCGCATGGCGGCAGTGAGCGACGTCGAGTCGGTCACGTCGCCCCGCGCCACCTCGACCCGGTCGCTCCAGGCCTCGTCGCTCAGCTTGGCCGGTGTGCGGGCCAGGCAACGGACCTCATAGCCCGCGGCCAGCAGCTCCGGCACGAGTCGGCCCCCGATGTAACCGGTGGCCCCGGTGACCAGAACGCGACGGATGGGGCTCTCGGTACCTGCACTTGTCGGCATCGCCCTTCGCTACCCCACGACGAGCAGGCGACACGAGTCGAGCGGGTCGTGCCGCTCAGGTCGTCGGGAGCCACGTCGGACGGGTGGCTTCGTACCGGGAGATCTGATCGGCGTGGCGCAGCGTCAAGGCGACGTCGTCGAGTCCTTCCAGGAACCGATGCTGCACCGACGGATCGAGGGGAAACTCGACGGACAAGCCGAGAGCTGGTGCCTCCAGAAGCCGGCGCTCGACGTCGATGGTGATCTCGACCGTTGGATCGTCCTCCACGGCCCGGAGGAGCCGCTCGGCTATCTCAGCCGGTACGACGACCGGCACGAGGCCGTTCTTCGTGGCGTTGTTGCGGAAGATGTCGCCGAAGCGGGGCGACACGACCGCGGTGAACCCGGCTTGCTGGATGGCCCACACCGCGTGTTCCCGGGAGGAGCCGGTGCCGAAGTTCGGGCCGGTCAGCAGGATCGTGGCACCCACGTACTGCGGCTGGTTCAGCACGAACTCGCGATCGTCGCGCCACTCCGAGAACAGGCCCTTCTCGAAGCCGGTTCGTTCCACCCGCTTGAGCCAGTCACTCGGGATGATCTGGTCGGTGTCGACGTCTGAGCGGTCGAGGGGCACCGCGGTGCCCGAGACGATGCGGACGGCGTCCATCTCAGCCAGCGGACAGATCGGCGGGACTGGCGAAGTGGCCGGCGATGGCGGTGGCGGCGGCCACCGCAGGCGATACGAGGTGAGTACGGCCGCCTCGTCCCTGACGGCCTTCGAAGTTGCGGTTGCTGGTCGACGCGCAGCGCTCGCCCGGCGCCAGCTTGTCGGGGTTCATGGCCAGGCACATCGAGCAGCCCGGCTCGCGCCAGTCGAAGCCGGCCTCGGTGAACACCTGGTCGAGCCCCTCGGATTCGGCCTGAGCTTTCACCGCCCACGAGCCGGGCACGACGAGCGTGCGCAGCCCCGAAGCCACCTGACGGCCCCGGGCCACCTCGGCTGCCGCCCGCAGGTCTTCGATGCGGCTGTTGGTGCACGAGCCGATGAACACGGTGTCGACGGCCACGTCCTTGAGCGGCGTGCCCGCCCTCAGCCCCATGTACTCGAGCGCCCGCTCGGCCGCGCCGCGCGTCGACGGTTCGTCGAACGAGACCGGGTCGGGGACCCGTCCCGACAGCGCCGCCACCTGCCCCGGGTTGGTGCCCCAGGAGACGAACGGCTCGATCTCGGCCGCGTCGAGGGTGACCTCCTTGTCGAACGACGCGTCCTCGTCGGTGGCCAGCGCGCGCCATGCGGCGATTGCCTCGTCCCAACGGCTGCCGCTCGGCGCATGAGGGCGGCCGTGCAGATAGTCGAACGTCGTGTCGTCAGGAGCGATGAGCCCCGCCTTCGCGCCGGCCTCGATCGACATGTTGCAGACCGTCATCCGGCCTTCCATCGACAGCGCCCGGATGGTCGACCCCCGGTACTCGGCGATGTGGCCGATGCCGCCGCCGGTGCCGATCCGACCGAGGATGGCGAGGATCACGTCCTTGGCCGTGGACCCAGCCGGCAGGTCGCCGTCCACGGTGATGGCGAGGGTGTGGGCCGGCTGCTGGGGGAGGGTCTGGGTGGCCAGGACGTGTTCGACCTCACTGGTGCCTATCCCGAACGCCAAAGCGCCGAACGCCCCATGGGTGGACGTGTGGCTGTCGCCGCAGACGATGGTCATGCCCGGCAGCGTGAGGCCCTGCTCTGGACCGATGATGTGGACGATGCCCTGGCCCGGGCTGCCCATCGGGTGAAGGGTGATCCCGAACTCGGAGCAGTTGCGGCGCAGCGTCTCGATCTGGGTCCGTGACACCGGATCGGCGATCTCCAGGTGGGTGTCGACGGTGGGGACGTTGTGGTCCTCGGTGGCGACGGTGAGATCGGGCCGCCGGACGGTCCGGCCGCTCAGCCGCAGACCGTCGAAGGCCTGGGGGCTCGTCACCTCGTGGACCAGGTGCAGGTCCACGTAGAGCAGATCGGGCTCACCGGCCTCGCGGGCTACGACGTGGGCGTCCCAGACCTTCTGGCTGAGGGTCTTGGCTAGGGCTGTCACGCTCTGCTCCCGACGACATCGACGCGACCACCATTCTGGCAGGCCAGCTCGTAAGACCACGGCCGGCCGACCTCGCTCTCGCCTCGTCAGCATCCGCCACGCCAGCGAAACAGGCCGCCTCTTCCTCGGACGGCGTGCCGGTAGCATCTGGCCTCCATGGATAGCGGCACCGGTACGGCCCTGGTGCTGTCCGGATGCGAGACCCTCGGGCCAGCGGTGCAGGACCGCTTGGCGGCCGATGGGTGGAGTGTGGAGTCTCTGACTTTGGACCGGTCCGCTCAGGTCTTCGAGGCAGCCGACGCCGTGGTGATGGTCGCTCGTCCCCTGCGGTACGACCACGGGATCGCTCCGGTCGAGGACGGTCTCTCCGAGCTGTCGGTCGTCAAAGCCCTGGGCGCTGGTCTCATCAATGCAGTGGCAGCAACGACCGCGCTAAAGCTCATCGGTGCGGCCCGCTCATCTCAGTCGCCGACGGCTACGAGCTCGACCTTGAGCGTCGCGCCGGTGGGCGTCGTGTACTCGACGACATCGCCTGGCCGGTGGCCGATCAAGGCTGAGCCGAGCGGCGACTTGGTCGACATCACCTCTACGCCCTCCACCCGCTCCTCGATCGACCCGAGCAGGTACTGCTCGACGGCGTCGTCGCCTTCGTAGCGGATCGACACCGTCGTCCCGGCGGTCACTGCCTCGGCGCCCTCGCCCCCTTCGACGATCTCGGCGTTCTGGAGCAGGCTGGCCAGGTGCAGGATCCGGCCCTGCATCTTGCCTTGCTCCTCCTTGGCTGCGTGGTAGTCACCGTTCTCGCTGAGGTCGCCGAGCTCGCGGGCTGACTCGATCTTGCGGGCGATGTCGATGCGCCCCCTGGTCACGAGGTCGTCGTGTTCAGCCTTGAGCCGATCGAACGCGGCGCGGGACAGGTGCACGGTCTCGGACATCTGATCAAGGGTAGCGACGGCGGCAGCCTGGGGCGGCCTAGGCGAGGGCTACACTGCCCATCGTGTTCGCACGGCACGCCGCAGTAGTCATCATCCAGTAGCGCACGCCTGGCCTGGCGTGCGCTCCTGACCGTCCACTCCGGTGGGCGGTTTTCTCGTTCTGGACCGTTGTTTCGGAGAAGCGTGGCTCATCGCATCGCAGTCATCGGAGGTGACGGCATCGGCCCCGAGGTGGTGGCCGAGGCGCTGAAGGTCGCGGCCAAGGCCGGCGTCGACCTGGACCCTGTCGCGTTCGACCTCGGTGGCAGCCGTTACCTGCGGGACGGCACGGTGTTGACCGACGACGTGCTCGCCGAGTTGCGACGCTTCGACGCCATCCTGCTCGGCGCGGTGGGCACCCCGGATGTGCCACCAGGGTTGATCGAGCGCGGGTTGTTGTTGAAGATGCGCTTCGCCCTCGACCAGTACGTCAACCTCCGGCCGTTCACGCTGGCTGCCGACCAGCCCGAGGACCGCATCGACTTCCTGGTCGTCCGGGAGAACACCGAAGGCGCCTATGCCGGTGAAGGTGGCTTCCTGCGCAAGGGCACGCCTCAGGAGATCGCCACCCAAGGCTCGGTCAACACCCGCATGGGTGTCGAGCGTTGCATCCGCTTCGCGTTCGAGCTGGCCCGGTCGCGCCAGCGCCGGCACTTGACGCTGGTGCACAAGACGAACGTGTTGACCTTCGCCGGCGACCTGTGGCAGCGCACGTTCGACGACGTGGCCGCCCAATACGACGACGTCACCACGACCTACCAGCACGTCGACGCGGCGTGCATCCACCTGGTGCAGCGGCCCCAGCAGTACGACGTGATCGTCACCGACAACCTGTTCGGCGACATCCTGACCGATCTCGCCGGAGCAGTCTCGGGTGGCATCGGGTTCGCCGCCTCGGGCAACCTCGACCCCTCTCGGCGCTCACCGTCGATGTTCGAACCGGTGCACGGGTCAGCCCCGGACATCGCCGGCCAAGGCAAGGCCAACCCCATGGCGGCGATCCTCAGCGCGGCCATGATGATCGACTTCCTCGGCGACGCCGAGTCGGCCGGCCGCATCCGGTCGGCCTGCGACGCCACGATGGACCTCACTCGCGAAGCAACCGTCACCACCACCGAGATCGGCGACGCGGTCGCTGCTCGTCTCTAGAGCAAGGGAGCTCAAGATGCCCATCACCCCCACCGAGCAGATCTGGATGAACGGCGAGATGGTCGCCTGGGACGACGCCCGCATCCACATCCTCACCCACTCGTTGCACTACGGCATGGGCGTGTTCGAGGGCATCAGGGCTTACGAGACCGCAGACGGCCCAGCGGTGTTCCGCCTCACGCCGCACATGGAGCGTCTGCACCAGTCCGCCCAGATCATGATGATGGAGCTGCCGTACTCGGTGACGGAGCTGGTCGAGGCGACCAAGCAGGTGGTGCGGGCCAGCGGCCTGCCGTCGTGCTACATCCGCCCGATCGCCTACTACGGCTACGGCGAGATGGGCCTCAACACCCTGCCCTGTGAGGTGGACGTGGCCATCGCCTGCTGGCCATGGGGCGCGTACCTCGGTGATGACGCGGCGACCAAGGGCGTCCGCATGAAGATCTCGTCGTGGATCCGGCACGACCACAACACGATGCCGCCGGCGGCCAAGACCACCGGCAACTACGTCAACTCGTCGCTGGCCAAGGTCGAGGCGCTCAAGGCTGGCTACGAAGAGGCCATCATGTTGAACCCGCACGGGTTCGTCAGCGAGTGCACCGGCGAGAACATCTTCGTGGCGCGCCATGGCCGGTTTATAAGCCCACCGCTGGCCGCCGGGGCGCTGGAGGGCATAACCCAGCACGCGGTGATGACCATCGCCCGAGACCATGGCTTCGAGTGCTCGCTCGACAACATCGCCCGCAGCGACCTCTACATCGCCGAGGAGATGTTCGTGTGCGGCACAGCGGCCGAGGTCGCCCCGGTCAACTCGGTCGACGACCGCCAGATCCCGTGTCCGGGTCCGATGACCAAGCTGATCGCCGAGGAGTTCCACAAGGCGGTGCGGGGCCAGACAGACCGCTACAAGGACTGGGTCGAACATGTCCAAGACTGACCGGGGCGACACGCGTCTCGACCGCACACCGATCCGAGATCCCGGCCTCCCGGAATCGGTGGAGATCTACGACACGACCCTGCGCGACGGCTCTCAGCTCGAAGGCATCTCGTTGACCGTCGACGACAAGCTGCGCATCGCCGAACAACTCGATCACCTCGGCGTGCACTTCATCGAAGGAGGATGGCCCGGGGCGAACCCGAAAGACGTCGAGTTCTTCGCCCGCGCGGGCCGCGAGCTGCGCCTGCACCACTCGACGCTCGTGGCGTTCGGTTCCACCCGCCGGGTCAAGGGCAAGATCGACGACGACGCCACGTTGCGCCACCTGGTGGCGGCCGGCACGTCCGCTGCGTGCATCGTCGGCAAGTGCTGGGACTACCACGTCACCGAGGCGCTGCGGACCACGTTGGATGAGGGCGAGGCCATGGTGGCCGACTCGGTGCGGTTCCTCGTGGGCGCGGGGCTGCGGGTGCTGTTCGATGCCGAGCACTTCTTCGACGGGTGGAAGGCCAACCCCGAGTTCAGCCTCCGGGTCCTGGAGTCCGCGGTCGAGCAGGGAGCCGAGACTCTGGTGCTGTGTGACACCAACGGCGGAAGCCTGCCTCACGAGGTGGAAGCGGTCGTCCAGGAGATCAGCCACCACTTCCGCGACGACGTGAAGATCGGGGTGCACCTCCACGACGACACCGGATGCGGCGTGGCCAACGCGCTGGCCGGCGTGCGGGGCGGAGCGGTCCAGGTGCAGGGCACGATCAACGGCTATGGCGAGCGCACCGGGAACTGCAACCTGACCACGATCATCCCGGCCCTCACGTTGAAGATGGGTGTGGCCACACTGCCCGAGGGTCACATGGAGCGGCTGACCGCGGTCGCTCACCACATCGCGGAGCTGGTCAACGTGGCGCCCAACCCGCAGCAGCCCTACGTCGGCACGTCGGCCTTCGCCCACAAGGCGGGCCTGCACGTGTCGGCCATCGCCCGGCGCAAGGACGCCTACGAGCACGTCGACCCGGACGCGGTCGGCAACGGCACCCGCTTCGTCGTGTCGGAGATGGCGGGCCGGGCCACCCTCGACGCCAAAGCGACCGAGCTCGGGCTCGACCTCGACGCACCGGCCATCACCGCGGTGATCGACGAGCTCAAGCGGCTCGAGCACGACGGCTATCACTTCGAGGCGGCGGACGGGTCGCTCGAGCTGTTGATGCGACGCCACGCCGGCTGGACCCAGGAGTTCTTCGAGGTGGAGTCGTTCCGGGTGATCGTCGGCAAGAACGACCAGCTCCGGGCGGACACCGAGGCGATCCTGAAGGTCGTCGTCGACGGGAAGCGGGTGGCCACGGTGGGGGAGGGCAACGGCCCGGTCAACGCGCTCGACGATGCCGTGCGCCAGGCGATCAGCGCGCGGTACCCGCAGCTGGCCAAGGTCCATCTGACCGACTTCAAGGTGCGGGTCCTGGACACGGCCAAAGGCACCGGCGCGGTCACCAGGGTGCTCATCGATTCGACCAACGGGCACCGGACCTGGTCGACGATCGGAGTCAGCGAGAACATCATCCAGGCGTCCTGGCAGGCCCTGGAGGACTCGCTGGTCTACGGCCTCCTCCACACCGAGGGTTAGGTTCGGCGTCGCCATGGCCGCCCCGGACTACGTCCCGATCAAGCCCACCGATGATCCGCGCTCGTACAAGTCGCCGCCATGGCGCACCGGCGAGTGGCGAGCTGACCGTCCCGCCGAAGTGGTCGGCACCGGGCAACCTCAGGGTGACCGACTCGGCAGCCAGGGCCCGGACCAGGGTTATGTGTGGAAGCTCGTCGGGCGCTTCTACGACAAGCTTGTCCTCACCGAGGGCGAACGACGCGACGACGTGGCGGCCGGTTGTGTCGGCGTGGCGTTGAAGCGGGCGTCGCTGTTCGGCCGGGCACCCGTGATCCATGACCTCACCGTGGCGTTCACCGTGTGGGGCTTCCTCGACCCGAACCCGCCGCCCGACCTGGTCGAGCTTCGGCGCACGATGTTCCAAGGTGTGGCCAACACGCACCACTACCCCCAGCAACGAGCTGTCGTGGACGCCGTGCCCGAAGCCACGTTGCGCCGCACCCCGGGCCAGGTGGCGGTGGAGCACACCTCGGACTGGCGCTCCCTGCTCGCAGTCTGACCCGCGCCCCTCCACTCTTCGTTCTCGACGCAATGCGTATCGGTTTCCGCGTCGTATTGCGTCGAGTTCGAGCTGCTCGACGCCGCCCGGGTCGTGGATGAGGCGGCCGGTACCCTGAGCGGGATGTCGGATCGTCCTCGGGTGCGCTTCGCGCCGTCGCCGACGGGGTTCCTGCACGTCGGCTCGGGACACTCGGCGCTGGCCAACTGGCTGTTCGCGCAGCGCACCGGCGGTGAGTTCCTGATCCGGGTGGAGGACACCGACGCGGAGCGGAACCGGCCTGAGCTGATCGACAACGTGCTCGAGATGCTGGAGTGGCTCGGCCTCGGGTGGGACGGCGAACCGGTGCGGCAGAGCGAGCGAGGCGAGCTCTACCGCGATGCCGCCGACAAGCTGGTGGCCGGCGGCCACGCGTACTACTGCGACTGCACGTCGGAGCAGGTGCAGGCGCGGAGCGCGGAGCGGGGCGGGACACCGGGCTACGACCGCCACTGCCGCGACCGTGGGCTCGGTCCGGGGCCCGGCCGGGCCCTGCGGTTCCGGGTGCCCGACGACGGCGGCCACACCGGCTGGTCGGATCTCGTCCGGGGCGACGTGTCGTTCGAGCACGCCAAGCTGGAGGACTTCGTCGTCGTGCGGTCATCCGGTGCGCCGATGTTCCTCCTGGCCAACGCCATCGACGACGCGGACATGGCCATCACCCACGTCATCCGCGGCGAGGACCACGTCAACGGCACACCGAAGTACCTGCTGCTCCTGCGCAGCCTCGGCCTGGCGGAGCCTGAGGCGTTCGCCCACATGCCGCTGCTGGTGAACGAGCAGCGCAAGAAGCTCTCGAAGCGCCGCGACGACGTCTCCATGGCCGACTACCGCGAGCGCGGCTACCTGCCTGAGGCGATGGTGAACTACCTCGCGCTGCTCGGCTGGGGGCCGTCCGACGGCATCGAGGTGCGACCGATCGCCGAGATCGTGGAGCAGTACCGGTTGGAAGACGTCAACCCGTCGCCCGCGTTCTTCGACGTGAAGAAGCTGGCGTTCGTCAACGGGGAGTGGATCCGGTCGCTCGAGCCGGACGAGTTCGTGCGGCGCGCCGACCCGTTCCTCGCCGGCGGTGAGCCGGCGCGTGCCGCCTTGAGGGCGCTGGCCGTCGAGGTCCGTGACCGGGTGCGCACCCTCACGGAGGCGGGTCCCATGGTCGACTTCCTGCACCTCGACGAGCCGCTCATCGATCCCGCGTCGTGGGAGAAGGCGATGGTGAAGGGCCGCAACGTCACCGCCATGCTCGACGCGGCGATCGACCGGCTGGCCGGACTGGGCGAGGAGCAGTGGGAGCCCGACCCGATCCGCGAGGCGGTCGAGGCCGCCGCGGTCACCGCTGGGCTCGTCAACGCCGAAGGCGCGGCCCAGCTGTCGAAGGCCCAAGGGCCGGTCAGGGTGGCGATCACCGGACGCACGGTCGGTCCACCCTTGTTCGAGTCGCTCGCCGCGCTCGGCCGCGAGCGCACGCTCACGCGGCTCCGCACCGCCAGAACGAGGATCGGGTGACGCCTCGGAGCGGCACGGTCGAGGAGGGGTCGGTCCGGACAGGGCCTCCTCCGAGAGCGGACCGGGACGTGCTGGTGCCGCCCCGACGTCCGCGCCGGTCACGCGGCCGCCGCCGCGTGCCGGCGTGGCTGAAGGGCGTGACCGTCCTGCTGGCGCTCGTCCTCGTGTACCTGGTGGTGACGTTCGTGCAGGTGTGGCGGGCCTCCGGTGAGGACCACGCCCGACCGACGAATGCCATCGTCGTGCTCGGCGCGGCTCAGTACAACGGCCGCCCGTCGCCTGCGCTGGTGACCCGCCTCGACCACGCACTCGGTCTGTACCAGCGCAAGATCGCTCCGCTCGTGGTGGTGACCGGCGGGCGCCAGCAGGGCGACCGTTTCACCGAAGCGACCGCCGGCTACAACTGGCTTCGGGCGCGGGGCGTGCCGGACAGGGCGATCCTGAAGGAGGTGCAGGGCAAGACCACCTTCGAGTCCCTGAGCGCCGTGTCACGGTTCCTGCGGCGCCGCGGGATGCACGACGTCGTGTTGGTCTCCAACCCGGCCCATGCCACCCGGATCCGCCAGGTCGCATCGGAGGTCGGTCTGACCCCGCACGTCTCGCCGGCAGCCGGGAAGCCGGCCTTCTCGTCCCTCGTTCGTGAGACGGGTGCGGTGTCGATCGGCAGGTTGATCGGGTACCGCAGGCTCGACCAATTCGACCACTGAACCTGTGTGAGTGGCATCCAGGCAGCCGCTATCGTGGCGCCTCGCCCGTTCGGGGGTGGTGTAATCGGTAACACAGCTGGTTCTGGTCCAGTCGTTGGGGGTTCGAGTCCTCCCCCCCGAGCCAGGAAGTACGACTCCACCTTCCCGTCCACCAACCGCCAGCTGCAGGTCGACTGCGCGGACGGCAAGTTGCTGCCGGACCGTTGCCCGGGCAACCGGCGGTTCATCCAGATCCAGTTCGATGCCTTCCTGCTGCAGCAGGGGGCGACGAGCATGCTCGACGCCCCGGGATGACCTTTGTCAGCTCGCCAACGGGCACCTACGACCCGCAACGCAGGATCGTGTCGTGGAACCTGGGTGACATCGCTGTGACATACACCGGCCGGCGCCAAGTCGTGGTCCGGGTCGACTCCGCCACCCCGGTCGGCACCCCACTGGTCCAACAAGCGGAGCTCACGGCAGCCCAGACCCTCGCGCCGCCGGCGCTGGTCACCACCGTCGTCGGCTGAGCCGTCCGGGTCGGGTCCGATCCGCGCCACTGCGGTGCGAGTTCCTACACCCACTTGCCGGGGTTCAGGATGCCCTGGGGGTCGAGCGCGTGCTTGATGCTCTTGGTCAGCTCCATGACGTCGGAACCGAGCTGGGTGGCCAGGTGCCGCGCCTTCAGCGAACCGATGCCGTGCTCGCCGGTGATCGTGCCGCCCAAGGCGAGGGCCGCGTCCATGATCTCGTCGAACGCGCCGTGGGCCCTGGCCACGGCGTCGGGATCTGATGGGTCGAACGTGACGAGGGGATGGAAGTTGCCGTCGCCGGCGTGACCGATCACCGGGATCGACGTGTCCCACCGCTTCGAGGTCTCCTCGACTGCTCGCACCAGGTCGGGGATCTGCGGGATCGGGACGCCGACGTCCTCGATGAGCACGGTTCCGAGGCGTTCTACGCATGGGATGGCCATTCGCCGCGCTCCCATGAGGAGCTCCCCCTCGTCGAGGTCGGCGGTGACGGCCACGTAGGTGGCGCTGGCCGACTCGCATGCCGCTTCGATGGCCGACGCTTCGTCGCTCCCGGCGTCGCTCTGGGCGAGGAGCAGGGCGCCGATGCCCGGGTCCAGGCCCATGGGGCGCACCTGTTCGACTGCGGCGACTGCTGCTCGGTCCATGAGCTCGAGGGCGGCCGGCCGGATTGACGCCATGACGCCCATGACCGCCCGACCCGCGTCGGCCACGTCAGCGAACGTGGCGACCACGGTGATGACGGGCGGTGGGAGTGACCGCAGCCGGAGCGTCGCCTCGGTGATGACGCCGAGGGTGCCCTCCGAGCCGACGAACAGCCGCTTGAGGTCGTAGCCGGCGACGTCCTTGATCGTCTGACCGCCGAGGCGGATGGCGCGACCGTCGGCCAGCACGACCTCGAGCCCGAGCACGTAGTCGGTCGTGACGCCGTACTTCACGCAACACAGGCCGCCGGCGTTGGTGGCCAGGTTCCCGCCGATGGAGCAGATCTCGAACGACGACGGGTCGGGCGGGTACCAGAGATCGTGGGCCCGGGCCTCCGCCTTCACCTCGGCGTTGAGCAGTCCGGGCTGGACGGTGGCCACCATCGACGCGGTGTCGATCGTGATCGCCCGCATCAGCGAGGTCGACAACGTGATGCACCCGTCGATGGCCGAGGATCCTCCGGACAGGCCAGAGCCTGCGCCTCGCGTCACCACGGGAACGCCGAAACGCGAGGCGATCCGCAGCGTCGTTTGGACGTCGGTCGTTCCCGTCGCCCGCACGAGAGCCCACGGCTTGCCAGGGGCCACGGTCATCGCACGGTCGTAGCGGTAGCCCTCGACGACCTCGGCGTCGGTGACGAGCGCGCCCTCTGGCAGTTCGGCGGCCAAGGCGGCAACGACGTCGTCTTCCCTGGATCCGGTGGTCGTCGGCTGGCTCATCGGCCTGCGGTCTCCTCGACGAGGAGGTCGTAGGCCGGAATGGTGAGGAACTCGACGAACGCGTCCGACAACGCCACGGATTCCACCAGAGTTCGCGCGTCGTCGAAGCGCCGGGCTGCCCACTCCTCCGCGGGCAGCGACTCTCGGATCGTCTCGAGCTCGTCGTCCAGCAGGTGGCGCACCATGTCCTCGGTGATGATCTCGCCGGACTCGGTGCGCACCTCGTTGTGCACCCACTGCCACAGCTGGCAGCGGGCGATCTCGGCGGTGGCGGCGTCCTCCATGAGGTTGAAGATGGCCACCGCGCCGGCACCTCGCAACCACGACTCGATGTACTGGACGCCCACCGACACGTTGTTCCGCACTCCCGCCTCGGTCACCTGGCCCGGTGTGGCTGCGACGTCGAGGAGCTGCTCGGCGGTGACCGACACGTCGGGCCGCTGCCTGTCGAGCTGGTTGGGCCGCGCGCCGAGCACCCGGTCGAACACCTCTTTCGCCACGGGGACGAGGTCGGGGTGGGCCACCCACGTCCCGTCGAAGCCGTCGCCGGCCTCGCGCTCTTTGTCCTCGCGCACCTTGGCCAGCGCCACCTCGTTGACCTCGGGGTCGCGCCGGCTCGGGATGAAGGCGGCCATCCCGCCGATGGCGAAGGCGCCGCGGCGGTGGCAGGTGGCGACGAGGAGCTCGGTGTAGGCGCGCATCATCGGCGCGGTCATGGTGACCGAGGCACGATCCGGCAGGACGAACTCTGCGCCCGCGTCACGGAAGTTCTTGATCAAGCTGAACATGTAGTCCCACCGGCCCGCGTTCAGCCCTGATGCGTGGTCACGGAGCTCGAAGAGGATCTCTTCCATCTCGAAGGCGGCGGTGATCGTCTCGATCAGGACGGTGGCGCGGATCGTGCCGACCGGGATGCCGAGCGCCTCCTGCGCGGCCACGAACACGTCGTTCCACAGCCGGGCCTCGAGGTGGCTCTCGAGTTTCGGCAGGTAGAAGTACGGACCGCGGCCCTGCTCGAGCAGCGGCCGGGCGTTGTGGAACAGGTGCAGGCCGAAATCGACCAGCCCGCCGGCGACGGAGGTGTCGCCGGCCAACAGGTGGCGCTCGAGCAGGTGCCAGCCACGTGGCCGGACGACCATGACCGCCGTCTGGTCGGCCAGCTCGTAGCGCCTGCCGTCGGGCGCGGTGAACGCCAGCGATCCCTCCACCGCGTCGCGGACGTTGCGCTGCCCTTCGACGATGTTCTGCCACGTCGGGCTGGTGGCGTCCTCGAAGTCGGTCATGTGTACCCGCGCGCCCGAGCTCAACGCGTTGATCAGCATCTTGGCGTCGGTCGGACCGGTGATCTCGACCCGGCGGTCCACGAGTGCCGGCGGCGCCTCGACCACCTTCCAGTCCGCTTCCCGGACTTCCTCCGTCTCGGGCAGGAAGTCCAGCCGGCCCGTGCGCCCGATCTCGTCGCGCCTCTCCACGCGAGCGGCCAACAGCTCCCGCCGCCGCCTGTCAAAGCGATGGTGCAGCTCTGCGACGAACCGCAGCGCCTCCGGCGTGAGCACCTCCTCCGACGCCTCCACGGGAGGACCGGCGATCATGAGGCCCTCACTCCTCGCCATGCGGCTCCTCCCGGTTCGCGTCGTCGGCGCGTGCGTTGTCTAGCGCGCCGGGCCGGCGATGGCCGAGAAGCCGGCGGCCGCGACGAGCCGGCCGCCGCAGATGCCGCTCGTTACCCGGGTCGACCGCGATGAGCCAACGGCTAACCTGCCGGCGCGTTTGTGGTCCTGCCCCCATCGTCTAGCGGCCTAGGACACCACCCTCTCAAGGTGGCGGCACGGGTTCGAATCCCGTTGGGGGTGCCATCTCAAAGATCCAGGTTGAGCGCTTGAAACGGCTCGCTGACCAGGGACTTCGTCGGTCTGCGGATTGACCGAGGGCATCCAGCCGGTGACACCGGATGGAGAGTGATCCAGTCCGTGACGGCCACTATCCGGGTGATTTGTGACAGAAATGTGCCAAGAACCGTTCCCAGAACGCCGCATCCCACCTGACCGGCGACACGGGACCGGCCAGTATCGAGGGGCACGCCTCCGATGGCCGCACCAGGGCCAACGACCTGTAACCGGCTGGCCGAGGCGGGCGGGTGAGCCTGGGTAGCGTGGAAGCGCTTCGCCACCGCGGCGAGGCGAGGGCACGAGGAGGTGCCGCCGTGAGCGTTGTCGATCGCGACCTCCGCTTTGACGTGCCTCTCTACTCGTTGGCCGAGGCCGCCCGGTACCTCGGGGTGCCCAGCACCACGTTCTCGAGCTGGGCGAAGGGCTATGTCCGCCGGTCGCCCGATCGTCGGCCGGTCACAGGCGGTCCCGTGCTCTCGGCCGTGAAGGCTGGCGGCGGTCCTTCGGTGCCTTTCATCGCGCTCGCGGAGGGGATGGTCCTCGCTGCCATCCGCAGCACGATGGTGCCGATGCAGCGGATCCGCCCGGCACTCCTCGCCTTGCAGGACACGTTCGGCATCGAGCATGCGCTGGCGAACGAGCGGCTCTACTCGGACGGAGCCGAGGTCCTCTACGACTTCGCCGAGCAGCACGCAAACTCCGATGCCGCTGCGCCGGCGCGGGAGCTGGTCGTCCTGCGCAGCGGTCAGCGGGTCTTCACCGAGATCGTCAGCGACTACCTCCAGCGCATCGAGTACGGGCCCGACGGCTACGCCCGCATCCTCCACCTGCCCGGGTACCGGAGACGCCAAGTCGTCGCAGACGCCACACGCTCGTTCGGTCAGCCCATGTTCGTCCATGGTGGCGCGAGGGTCAGCGACGTGATCGATCGCTTCCAGGCCGGAGAGTCTCTCCCCGCCCTGGCCGAGGACTTCGGCGTTCCCGTCGAGGACCTCGAGGACGCGCTTCGTGTCGCATCCCGACCGGCTGCCTGATCTTCCTCGACCGGAGCCTGGGCCGGATCCAGGTTCCCCGTATCCTGCGTGCGGCCGGCCTCCGGCTGGTCACCCTTGCCGAGCACTACGGCATCCCGGCCGACGAGGAAGTCGTCGACACCGAGTGGCTGGAGCTGGCCGGCCGTAGCGGCTGGGTCGTGTTCCTCAAGGATGCACGCATCCGCAGCCGCACGTTTGAGCGCGAGACGGTCATGGCATTTCGGGTGCGCTGCTTCTACATCACCCGCCAAGACCTGACCGCCGCCCAGATGGCCGAGCGCTATCTCGAGCACCTCGATGCGATCACGGCCGCATGCGACGATCCCGGCCCGTTCATCTACGCCGTGTACGACCGGCGGATCGAGCGCCTCGACCTGGATCGTTGAACTCGCCGTCACGCCGATTCGGGTGCGGTCACCTGTCGGGCTGCGAAGAGGTGGAGCTGCTCCGGTTCACGGCCCCGGTCATCGGCACACGATGGACGCACGTCGACGAGCCTGGCCAGCGCGACACGCGGGACGACGACCCGCCGCCCAAGCTTGAGGCTGGGGAATCTCACCGCTGCGGACGAGTTGCCCCGCAAGCAGCCTGATCCTCGGCATGACGGTCACGGGCACCCACCCGGCTGCAGGTATCCCGAAGGGAAACCTGCAAATGTGTGCGCGCCGGATCTGGCCTTCGGAGGCGTAGATCGTGCACCGAGAAACGACCGTCTTCACGTCCGGTCGGGCCGGCCCGAGGAAGCGGCGCCAGTCCCGAAGGCTTGGCCGACTCGGCTCGTGAGCGCCCTCGACGCTGCGATGGACGAGTGGGCGGAATGGCTGACCGACAACGGTCCCGTCTCGGGGACCGTTGGACGCGCACTGTCCGATGGGACAATGGAGAGGTAGTCCGGGTCGATGAGGGAGGAGAGGCGTGAAGAGCGAAGACCTCGCGGAGGTGCGGCGGACCCTGTGGAAGGCCGCCGACGAGTTGCGGGCGAACTCCACGTTGTCGCCGAGCGAGGCCCGGGGCCCGATCCTCGGGCTGATCTTCCTGGCCTACGCCGAGCACCGGTTCCAGGCCATTCGCCCCGAGCTGGAAGCCGAGGCCACCGCTCGCCGGCCGGTCAACCCGGATGACTACCGGGCCCGCTCGGTGCTGTTCATCTCCGAGGAGGCCCGCCTCTCCCATCTGGTGCAGCTGCCCGAGGAGGAGGACCTGGGCGAGGCCCTCGACACGGCGATGCGCCTGGTGGAGACCCACAACCCCGAGCTGAAGGGCGTGCTGCCCCGGGGCTACCAGCGCCTGCAGAAGTCGACGATCACCGCAATGCTCCGCCTGTTCGCTCCATTGCCCCGGACGCTGTCGGGCGACGCGTTCGGGCTGATCTACGAGGACTTCCTGTCGAACTTCGCCATGGCCGAGGGCCGACTCGGCGGGGAGTTCTTCACGCCGTACTCCATCGTCCGGCTCATCGTGGAGATCATCGAGCCGTTCCACGGCAAGGTCTACGACCCGGCCTGCGGGTCGGGCGGCATGTTCGTGCAGTGCGCCAAGTTCGTGGAGCGACACCAGGGCTCGGCCACCCGGGAGCTGTCGGTCTACGGCCAGGAGCAGAAAGAGGTGACGGTCCCGCTCGCCAAGATGAACCTCGCCCTCCACGGCCTGTCGGGCGACATCCGCCTCGGCAACAGCTACTACGACGACCTCCACCACGCCGTGGACGCGTTCGACTTCGTCATGGCCAACCCGCCGTTCAACGTGAACGGCGTCGACAAGGACAAGCTGGCCGGCGACCCCCGGTTCCCCCACGGGCTGCCCAACACCGACAACGGCAACTACCTGTGGATCCAGCAGTTCCACGCGGCACTCAACAACCGCGGCCGGGCCGGGTTCGTCATGGCCAACTCGGCGGGCGACGCCGGCCACTCAGAGCGGGAGATCCGCCGCCGCCTCATAGAGTCGGGCTCGGTCGAAGTGATGGTGGCCATCGGGACCAACTTCTTCTACACCGTCACCCTCCCGGTGACCCTGTGGTTCCTCGACAGGGCCAAGCACGGCACCGACCGCGAGGACACCGTCCTGTTCATCGACGCCCGCCACCTCTACCGCCAGATCGATCGGGCCCACCGCGACTTCCTGCCCGAGCACATCGAGCTGCTGGCCAACATCGTGCGCCTCTACCGGGGCGAGGACGTCGAGACCACCGACGGCAGCGACAGCCTCCTCAAGGAGCACTTCGCCGAGGGCACCTACGTCGACGTCCCCGGCCTCTGCAAGGTCGCCACCCGAGCTGAGATCGAAGCCCAGGGCTGGAGCCTCAACCCCGGCCGCTACACCGGCACCGCGGCGACCGAGGACGACGAGGACTTCGCCGAGAAGCTCGAAGGCCTCTATGAGGAGTTCACCCGCCTGTCCGACGAGGCCGACGAGCTCCGAGCCAAGGTCGACGCCGCCATCACCGGAATCCTCAGCACATGACCGAGTGGCGGGAGGTGTCCCTTGGCGCGGTCTGCGAGCTCAAGCGTGGATACGACCTTCCCAAGGCGAGGCGAGTGGACGGCACGGTTCCAATCGTGTCCTCGTCGGGCGTGAGCGGTTTCCATTCGGAGGCAAAGGTGCGGGCTCCGGGTGTGGTCACCGGCCGATACGGGACCCTTGGCGAGGTCTTCTACATCACGGAGGACTTCTGGCCGCTGAACACGGCCCTCTATGTCCGCGACTTCAAGGGCAACGACCCACGTTTCGTCGCGGCGCTACTGGAGTCGATGAACCTTGATCAGCACGACGGGGCCGCCGCGGTGCCCGGTCTGAACCGGAACCAGCTTCACGGCCTCATTGTTCTCGTTCCGGATCACCTCGGGCAGGCGGTGATCGCCGCGACTCTGGGCGCCCTCGATGATCTGATCGGGAACAACCGACGGCGGGTGGAGGTGTTGGAGGACATGGCGCGGGCGATCTACCGGGAGTGGTTCGTCCACTTCCGGTACCCCGGACACGAGGACGCCACCTTCGTCGACTCCCCCCTCGGCCCCATCCCCGAAGGCTGGGTGGTCAGAGCAATTGCGGAGATCGCCTCGCACCACCGCCACGCCGTCACCGGCGGGCCGTTTGGCTCGAAGCTCGGGCGCAAGGACTACCGCGACGCGGGGGTGCCTGTTCTTCGTGGTGCAAACCTCCGCGTTGGCGGCGGCTTCGATGAGTCAGAGCTGGTCTTCGTGTCTGAGGAGAAGGCCGAGGAACTTCGCTCCTCCATTGCGCTTCCAGGCGACGTCGTCATCACACAACGAGGAACCCTGGGCCAGGTGGGCCTGATCCCACGCGGGGCGCGCTTCGATCGCTACGTGCTCTCGCAGAGCCAGATGAAGGTCACAGTCGGAGAAGAGATTGCAACAGCCGGTTTCCTCTATGCCCAGATGCGTTCATGGGAAACGACGCAGCGGTTCATCGCGCAGGCCATGACAGCCGGCGTTCCGCATGTCAACCTCGCACTACTCCGCCAATTCGAGATAATCGTTCCGCCGAAGGCATTGCAGGCGCGGTTCTCGGACGCCGCCGACGGACTCTGGGCAAATGCTCAAGGCCTTACGTCTCAATCGGTGATGCTGGCGACCGTTCGTGATCTCCTCCTCCCAAAGCTGGTGACCGGTCAGATCGATGTGTCCTCGCTCGATCTGGATGCGTTGGCGGAGGGGTTGGTGGCGTGACGCCTGGGGGGTACACGGAGGACGGGCTGGTGGAGCAGCCGGCGTTGGCGCTGTTGGCGGAGCTGGGGTGGTCGGTCGTCAACGCGTGGAGCGAGACGTTCGGGCCCACCGGGACGCTGGGCCGCGACTCGATGCACGAGGTGGTGCTGGTCCACCGGCTCCGTGACGCCCTGCGTTGGCTGAACTCCGCGTGCCCGAGTCGGTGCGGGAGGAGGCGCTCGCGGCGATGGCCAGGGGCCGGTCGGTGATGGACCGCGTCCGGGCCAACCGGGAGGTCCACGACCTGCTGCGCGACGGGTACCGGGCCGAGTGGCTCGATGACCGGGGCGACACGCAGTTCGCCACGGTCCGCTTCGTCGACTTCGCCGATTCGACCAAGAACGACTGGCTGGCGGCGTCGCAGGTGTGGGTGGCCGGTGACCTGCACCGGCGGCGGACCGACGTGGTGCTGTTCGTCAACGGCATCCCGCTGGCGCTGGCCGAGTTCAAGGAACCGAACCGCCCCGCCAAGGCCGCGTTCGACGAGAACGTCACCGACTACCGCGACACGATCCCGGCGCTGTTCGTGCCCAACGGGTTCGTGATCTGCTCCAACGGTTCGGAAGCCAAGGTCGGGTCCACGTATGCGCCGTGGGAGTTCTTCGGCGACTGGAAGGTGATCGACGCCGACGGCACCCGAAGCATCGTCGCCCTGGAGACGGCCATCCGCGGGACCTGTGCCCACGATCGGCTGCTCGATCTGGTCGAGAACTTCGTGGCCTACATCGAACGGCCAGGTGGGCTGATCAAGGTCGTGGCCCGCAACCACCAGGTCCTCGGCGTCAACGCGGCCGTCGAGAACCTGCACCGGGTCCGATCCGCTGGCGAGAAGCGCCTCGGTGTGTTCTGGCACACCCAGGGGTCCGGCAAGAGCCTGTCGATGCTGTGGTTCACCCAGAAGGTGCTGCGTCGCATCCCGGGAGCGTGGACTTTCGTGATGGTCACCGACCGCACCGAGCTCGACGTGCAGCTCCACGGAGAGTTCGCCGACGCCGGGGCCATCCCCGCCGAGGCCCAGGTCCACGCGTCGTCGGCGGCGCACCTGCGCGAGTTGCTGGCGGCGGATCATCGGTACGTGTTCACGTTGATCCACAAGTTCCGGGTCGACACCAAGGCTGGCGAGACCGCCATGCCGGTGCTGTCGGATCGGTCAGATGTGATCGTGATCACCGACGAGGCCCACCGCAGCCAGTACGACACGCTTGCGTTGAACATGCGCCAGGCACTGCCGAACGCGGCCTTCATGGGCTTCACCGGCACCCCGCTGATCGAGGGCGAGGAGCTGACCCGCCAGCAGTTCGGCGACTACGTGAGCGTCTACAACTTCCGTGACGCCATCGAGGACGGGGCCACGGTCCCGCTCTATTACGAGAACCGCATCCCCGAGCTGCAGCTCGTCAACGACGACTTCGCTGACGAGCTGGCCGAGCTGCTGGAGGAGGCCGAGCTCGACGAGGACGCCGAAGGCCAGCTCGCCCGCCGGTTCGGCCGCGAGTACACGCTGCTGACCCGGCCGGAGCGGCTCCGCACCGTCGCCCGGGACCTGGTGGTGCACTTCGTCGGCCGAGGGTTCACCGGCAAGGCCATGTACGTCGGGCTCGACAAGGCCGCCGCGGTCCGCATGTACGACTTCGTGCAGGAGGCTTGGGCGGAGCACCTGGCTGAGCTGCGGGCCGAGCACGACGCATTGCCAGAGCTGGAGCGGCCGTGGTTGGCGAGCCGGATCGAGCTGATGGTGTCCACCGACATGGCGGTGGTGGTCTCCCAGTCCCAGAACGAGATCGCCCACCTCGAACGTCAGGGCCTCGACATCCGCCCGCACCGGGCCCGGATGAACACCGAGGACCTGGCCGAGCGGTTCAAGGCCGCCGACGACCCGTTGCGTCTGGTGTTCGTGTGCGCCATGTGGATGACCGGGTTCGACGCCCCGAGCGTGTCGACCATCTACCTCGACCGGCCCATGCGCAACCACACGCTCATGCAGACGATCGCCAGAGCGAACCGGGTGTTCCCCGACAAGGACAACGGGCTGATCGTCGACTACATCGGTGTGTTCCGGAACCTCGAGAAGGCCCTCGCCATCTACGGCGCCGCCAACGCGGAAGCCGGTGTCGACTCCCCGATCCAGGACATCGACGCCCTGGTTGATGCCCTCGGCGACGCCATCGACACCGTGATCGAGCTGTGCTCCTCGCACGGCGTCGACCTGCCCGGCCTGCGCGACGCCTCAGGGTTCGCGCACATCGCGCTGCGCGACGCCGCAATCGAGGCGCTGCTGGTGGACGAGGACACCCGCACCGGGTTCCTGGCCGCCGCCCGTCGGGCCCGCAAGATCTTCAAGGCCCTCCTGCCCGACCCAGCCGCCGCCGCCCACCAGCGGACGGTGGCCGCCATCCGGGTGCTGGCCGAACGCATCGTCGACGTGTCCCGCCCCCCGCAGGCCGACCTCGACGAGGTCTCCGACGCCGTCGAGGCGTTGCTCGACCGCTCCGTGGGCGCCGAGGAGTACGTCATCCGCGCCGCGGCCGAGGGCAGCGAACCCGATGCCCTCATCGACCTCTCCCAGATCGACTTCGACGCCCTCGCTGCCACCTTCGCCGGGCGCAAGCGAGCCGAGACCGACCGCCTCGCCGCCTTGTTGAAGCAGCGGGCCATCGGCGCTGCCATCCGCAACCCGACCCGGTACGACCTCGTTGAACGTATCGAGGAGCTGATCGCCAACTACAACGCCGGCAGCCTCAACATTGATGAGTATCTCCGCCGGCTCATCGAGCTGTCCAAGACCCTCACCGCCGAGGAGCAACGGGCGGTCGTCGAGGGGCTCAGCGAGGAGGAGCTGGCGATCTTCGACCTGCTCACCAAGCCCGAACCGGTCCTCAGCGACGCCGAGCGGGAGGTGGTGAAGGCCAGCGCCAAGCGCCTCCTCGCCCACCTGCACGACAAGCTCGTGCTCGACTGGCGCCGCAAGTCGGCCACCTCCGCCGACGTCCGCACCACCATCCGCGGTGTGCTCGACGCCGACCTGCCCGCCGATCCGTACCCGCCCCAGTTGTTCGACGTCAAGGTCCAGGCGGTGTTCGACCACGTCGCCACCGTCTACGGCGACGATGGCACCAGCGTCTACGACGGCGACCAGGTCGAGCCTGTGACCTCCGGTGCCGGCGTCGCCACTCTCGTCGGCGTGCCAACCAGCACCGCCGCGCTGACCGACGAGGTCGTCGAGCAGCTCCGCCACGATGCCGAGTTCGTGTCGCTGGTGGCCGAGAAGCTCGGCCTCACCGGCAAGCCCGAACTGCGCAGCATCGAGGAGCTGATCGAGAACGATGAGGATTACGCCGTCGAGTTCAAGTCCACCGCCCGCTGGGACTTGCGCGAGAACCAGCCCAGCAAGGCTATGGAGGACGCCATCGTCAAGACCGTGGCCGGGTTCCTCAACGCCGAGGGCGGCACGCTTCTCATCGGCATCGGCCCCGACCGCCAGGTCGTCGGGCTGTCCCATGACTACGCCAAGGTGCAACCCAAGAACGGCGACGGCTTTGTCAACTGGCTCACCACCCACCTCATCAACGCCCTCGGCCACACCCCCGTCACCTTCACCCGAGCCCGGATCACGGTCTACAAGGGCGAGGAGATCTGCCGTCTCGACGTCGCCCCTGCCGCCCAGCCTGTGCGGGCCAAGACCAGCAAGGACGAGAACGTCTTGTACGTGAGAATGAACAACTCCACCCGTGCCCTTCCCGACGACCAAACCGCCGCGTACCGACGCGAACACTGGCCGGCCCAGTGAGCGGGCAACCTCCGAGTGCACGAGCGGGGAATGCGAAGCGTCGCGGGTCGCCGGATCGGCGCGGCTTGGCTCCATTCCCCCGAGACATCTCCTCGGCGAGCATCCACCGCCGACCTCTGATGGGCGCTTGAGTCAGCAGGCTGGAACAGGTCGTTCGCCCCGCTCGAGGCAACATTGAGTCGCACGACCTGATGCGATTGCTACCGTGCCTAGACGTGCCGACCGGCCACGCCTTTCTGTCCTACGTTCACGAGAACTCTGTCCAGGTCGACGGACTCCATGCGCAGCTACAGACCGCCAAGGTCGATGTGTGGCGAGACAGAGACAAGCTATGGGGTGGCGACGACTGGAAGCGTCAGATCCGCGTTGCCATCGAGCAGGACGCCCTGGCCTTCATCGCGTGCTTCTCCCAATTGGCGGTGAGCAAGTACAAGACCGTCCAACGTGAGGAGCTGCTCTTCGCTATCGAAGAGGGCAAGAAGCTGGCTCCGGGAGCCCGTTGGATCATCCCCGTTCGGTTCGACGAGTGCGAGGTCCCTGACTACGACCTCGGGGGAGGCAGGACCCTGCGTGCTCTGCACAGGGTGGACCTGTTTGGCTCCGATCACGCCACCAACCTCGATCGCCTCATCCGGGCAGTCACAGAACACATCGGGCCCACTACGGATCTGCCGGCCTCGGCTCGGGCCTGTTGGGACCGGCCTTACGCTCGGTCAATTCGGCCAGGCACCGCGGACATCGATGAATTCGTCGACTTTGCCGCAGACCGTCTGCAGGTCACCGTCTCCCTGGACCTGGCGATCGACGCGATCGGCGATGTTGAGCCCTCGATCTTCGAAACTGACGGCCGACAGGTCGTCATGGTTCCGAACGCGACAGAGGGCTGTTTCACGCCTTGTGGTGCCGAGATCCTGCTCCACGACCTTGACGCCACTACCGACGCGGCCTTCTACTTCGAGCACGGAAGGCACATCATCCGCGGACGCTTCTTGGTCCGCGGCGTTTCTGGGCCACATCAAGGCGTCAACTCCGTGTCGCTCAGAGCTCTGCCGGGAGCCTGAGGAGCTGACCTCGTCGCGGCCCGCTCCAGAGGCCAAGGGCCTTTTAACCTGCCCTCCCACACGCTGAGCTCGTGGCGCGAATTGGATTGATGTGTCGTGGGACCAACCGACGACGGACGCCCCGGCTCTGAGCGTTCCCCGTCTTCTCGGAGGGGGTTCCCTCACGGTCCGTCGGTCGGACTCGCCACATGAAGGCCGCGTCGTAACGCCGCAGCGCTGAGGTCCACATCGGCGCTGGTGATCGCGTCGGCGTGGACACGGAGAGCGGCTGCGAGATGGACAGCGTCGTAGCCCCTGAGTGCTTCGCGTTCAGCGAGTTCGGCGGCAGTCTCCACGAGTTCGTCGCTGATCGTGACGAGGTTCAGTTGTCCGATGAGACTGGCGAGAATCGTCTTGGCTCGGCGGTGCTCGGCTGGGGTGATCCGACCTCCCCGCTGAGCTGCAGCGAGCGCCGCGCGAGCCTCGACGATGAGCAGGCTCACCGAGACCAGCGAATCCGACGCATCCCAGATCTCCGAGGCACGTTCGGAGCCAGGCTCGTCGACAACTAGCTTTATGAGCGTCGAGGTGTCGACGTAAGTGATCACCGTCGCTGGTCGGACACCAGGTCGCTGACGGCGCCTGCGGAGGTGATCCGCTTCGGCAACTTCCGTCGCGAGCGCAGAGCGGGCCGTACGACGCCCGCTTCGATGAGGTCCGCAAGGTGATCCGTCGAGGCTTCGACGCCGAGCAGCCTCGCGATCGGACGACCGCGAGCGGTCACCACGATCACCTCACCACCGCGCACTCGCTCAAGGTAGGAGCTGAGGTTGTTCTTAAGTGCACGCACTCCGACCTCGACACGCGATGTAGCTACATCCATGTTTACAGTGTAGCCACAGAGTCTGCGACGTCAGCAGCCTGTCAGCACACCAGGGGGAACCACCAAGACAGACCAGCATCGGTCGACGGGCTATTGTCAGCCGGGACAGCCACGGGACGGTGCCGTAATCCTCTCAAGGTGGCGGCACGGGTTCGAATCCCGTTGGGGGTGCCAGAAAGGCCGAATCAGAGCGTTGCTAACTGGCCAGCCGGTGAGCTCCCTGGATCTTGCGAATCCCTCGCCAATCCAGCCTGGTCGCCCTGAAAGACTTCCGGTCGTGCAGGGGTTCGCCAGCGGCGCTCGGCGTGGGAGCTGCGGGTCTATGTCGGCGTGACTCGGCGCCTGGTCGCCGGCCCAGCTTGGTTTATGGAATGACGACGCGACTTGACGACGTGCCTGCCGAGACGGTTGGCAGCGCCGACGTGCTCTTCGCGCCGAGGTCAGCCAAGACCTCCTTTACTTGTTTCCGTGTCTTGAAGCAGAAGACGGTCGTGTCGGCTGTGCAGTGTCGGGCGATCGCTTGGGCGATCTCCGGCCGTTTCTTCGATGGGTACCTCCACACCCAGGCGATGAGGAGCCTGGTCCAGCCGAGCCCTTCCCATACCCCGTCGGGATAGTCGGGCCGGCCTCGGTTGTGGCGCCTCAGGAGCCGCCACAGACAGACGCGCCGTGGCAGATCAAGGAACATCACCGTGTCAGCCCGGGAGAGGCGGGTGTCGAGGTCAGGGATGTACCCACCGTCGATGCCCCAGGCGTCTTCTGCGGCGAGGTCCTTCTGGCGCTGGCGGAAGATGTTGCTGTCCATCGTTCGGGTTCTTACCGTGGCAGCACCACGTATCCGATACTCACTGTCTTGCCACCACAGGCGGTCAAGGTGCACAACTGGTAGACCGAAGGCCCCACCGACCGCGCGAGCAAGCGTCGACTTGCCCGCTCCGATGCACCCGATCACCGCAACCCGCTTGATCCGACCATCATCCCACGGGGCATGGTCGCTCTAGTCGAGGTCAGGACGAAGCTGGTCAGCGATCCTGCCCGTTCATCGTCGACGGCAAGCCGCTCGCTGCGGCCCCGACGCGTGCTGACCTCGGGCACTGTCCCGGCCGCGCAGACTTGAAGTGGCCGCCCAAGCGTCTGGTCAGAGTCATCTCCGCTGGGCGCCGCAATCCGCGCAGAGCTGTGCCTCACGTGCAGGTGAGCTGCCAAGCCCTCGTGGCGCTCGCCCGACTCTCGTGCGCGGTTAGCCGACCGTGGCGATCTGCTGGGCGCGCTGGTTGTCTCCAAGTGGCCGCGCTACTGCGTCGGCATCACGCGGGGCAACAGGTAGATCTCTTGACTCCGATGGGGAGCCAGGTCGACCACGTCCGCCACGCCGGGTCGGTCGGCTGTCCTCGGCGCTAGGCGGGGGCGACCGCCTGGTCGGTCTTGGCGAAGACGTCGGGTACCGGGTACTCCCCGAGGACGAAGCGGAGGACCGCTGCGTGCTGCATGTCGACCGGCTGGATCGACGCTGCGAGGCCGATGCCTTCGGGCGACTGCAGCTTCGGGATGGCCGCCAGGTAGGTCGCCGAGGCGACGTCTTCGAGCATCAAGGCGAGCTTCGCTGCTCCGACCACGTCCTTGACCTGCCGGAACGCAGTGTTCACGGTGGACTGCAGTCGGGCGTCAGCGGTCGACACCGGCGGCTGGCCGCCTGCGCTGAGGGTGAGGTTCCACTGGTCGACGGCAGCTTGGTGGTGGCCTTGCACGGTGGTGACGAACTCGGTGATGGCTGGCGGTACGTCGCCCAGGCGGCCGGCGGCTGCGGCGTGGGCGGTCCGCTTGTACGTGTCGACGGCGAGCACCTCGAGCCCGGCGGCGAACTTCGCCAGCGGCAGGTCCTTGGAGAGCGCCGCGCTGGGCTTCTTGCCCGTCGGGTTGTTGGGGTCACGGCCTCCGTCGACGTCGCCGGGTTTGGCTTTGACGTCGGGCTGCTGGGCGGCGCTGTTGCCACTGGCGCCGCTCCCGCCATTGCCGCTGCCACTGCCACTGCCATCTGCCGCCTTGGTGGACTTCGTCGTCTTGGCTTCCGAGGCGTCGCCCTTGGCGCTGCTGCTGTCTTCGTTGGTGCAGGCAGCCGTCAGAGCTGCGAGCGCGGTGGCGGCGCTGGCGAAGAGCGCGCGGCGGCTACGAGCGGCCGGGTTCGTCAGCTCGGTCAGACCGTCAGGAGACGCCTCGGGCTCGCTGGGTTGCCTTTGGATGTTCATCGCACGGCCCCTTCCTGGGGTGGGCTGGCCAGCTCGGTGGTTTCGAAGGGCTTCGGGAACGCGATGCCGCCAGCCGCTGCCGGGAGCTTGGCGACCATGGGCGGAAGGGCGATCAGCTCGGCGTGGCCGGAGCCGAGCAGGCCGGCGACGGCCCGAAGGGTGGCTAGATGCTGCGCCTCGACGCCGGTGACGCTGGCCATGAGGGCCTTGGTCGGCGTGTCGGCGAGCAGCGAGGCGTTCTTCACGTAGGTCTGCGTCGCCACCGTCTCGAGTGCGCTGGCCAGCATGACCACGTCGCCTGGCGCCTTGAGCGAGGGCTTCGCCGACTCGACGATCTTGGCGTACTTCGGGTTCGGCTGGGACTGGCTCTTGCCCCCGAGGTTGCGAGCCTGCGCGTTGAAGGCCGCGCCGTGCTCGCTGTGCTGGCGCATCGTCGTCTGGGCGAAGGTCAGGATCACCTTGTTGCCGTTCTTGATGAACGGCAGGCTTATGGCCGCCTTGTAGGTGGCGACGGCCAGCGCCTCGAGCGATGCGGCGGTCTGCAGGATCTGGATGTCGAGCGGTTTGGCGGCGCTTGCCGGTGTACTGATGAAGGCGGCCAGCGCGCTGCCCAAGCCTCCGGCGAACGCACCCCGGAGGAGCCAGGCGCCCACGCCGATCCCCCCGCCCGCCAGGACGCCTCTACGGCTGGCGTTGAAGCGGGCGATCTCCTCGACGTTCACCCCCTCCCCCTCTCGCTCGTGGCGGATCGCCTCGAGCTCTTCAAAGGTTTCGCCGGTGCTGCGGAGAGCGTCGAGGTGCAGGTCGCTCGACTCCGCGAGCAACTCGTTGAGCGCCCGTTCATCGATGGTCATGGTCAGGTCCTCGTGGTTGGGCACGGAGCTCAGGGCTTCGCGGCGAACGGATCAGCGGTCTGGGGGGCGCTCGGGGCGTCGTTGACGAAGCCGAGGACCGGGCAGTTGATGACGAAGCCGCCGGCGCCGAACGTGGAACCGCCGGGGCCGGTGATCCGGCCCTTCACGACCAGTTGCAGGATTGAGTTCTCGTCGATCTGGCGGGTGTTCTGCTTCTTCGCGACGGCATCCTTGGTCCACTCGCCGACCTGTGCGTCCCACAGCGGGCTGTAGGCGTTGGCGAACCTCGGGTTCTTCAGCGACGGGAAGTCGCCCTGGACGTTGAACGCGTCGCCGTCGTCGTCGCGCAGCGCGCTGAGCAGCGCGGTGTTGTCCGCGCTCGCGTCGTCGCTGGCGCGGCCGTCGAGGATCAGGTGGTTGAGCCCTTGAGACTCTGGGTTGTCCTTCCCGGTCTGGCCGTTGGTGAACAGGAAGATCCGTTCGCGAGCCGAGCCGAGGAAGTCATCACCGCCGAGGAAGGGAGCGTGGCCGAGGAGCGGGACGAACGTGGCCCGCTCGAGCACGGCGGCAGTCGGGTCGGAGGCCTCGGTGCTGACGTACAGGATCCGCTGTCCCGAATCCGAGCCCCGGATCATCAGGAGGTCGACGGTCATCTTGGCCGGGTTCGTGTTGATGGCCAGGGTCCGGTCACTGGTGTTGGTGTGGGTTTTGACGTCGAAGGGAGCGTTGCCCACGGCCACGATCGGGGCGTTGTAGACGACGTCGGAGCCCTTGATCTTGATGAACGGGCTGTACTTGTCATCTCCGACCGCTCCGGGCTGGACGCCGAGCGGCGGGAATCCGGTCGGGCCGGGCTTCAGCACGCGTTTCGGCTTGAAGTCGGGAATGCCCTTGAAGTTGACCGGCGCCTCGCTGAACTTGTTGCCGGCCGAGGTGCTGAGGGTCGTCTCCTGCACACAGGCCGGGCAGTCGTTGGCCATGTTCGCGAGCTTCGGAGCGAAGTTGACGTTGAGGTCGTGGGACAGGCCGAAGTCGCTCGCCTCGGTGATGATGAACCAGACAGGAGTCGAACCGTCGGGCCCGAAACCCTTGTGCAACGGGAAGGTCGCCGTGCTCTTGTCGAGGTCGATCTTGAGGATGCTCTTGATCGTGAAGTTGCTCTTGGGCAACTCGCCTGTTCGGGATTTCTGGACGCCACCGGCCTCGGACGCGGTGGCCGCGCGTGTCGCACAGCTCGCCGCGAGGAGCGGGAGGATGAGCGAAGCGAGAAGCGCCCGCCGCCGAACGTTCAATCGTGTCACGAAGGCCCCTGTCAATCGAAGTCGGCTGGTCTGCTGCTCGATGAGTACGACCACGAGCCGATTTGTTACAGATCCGCATGCCGCACTCGGATAGCCGGCGGATGCCCGCGGGCCCGATCAGCGATCGTCGGGAGGTATCGTCACGCGCAGCGGAACGGGAGACGTTGCAGTTGGTCGACTACTCCAACGAGAGCGAAGTGGCCGCTCGTTCGGGCGGTAAAGCACCACATGTCAACGCCGATGTCGCGAGCGGCGCAGGTGACTCCCCCGAGCAGCCCGCAGCGGAAGGCTTCCACGACGAGAGTCGCTTGCTGCTGGCCCTTCGCGAGGGCGACGAGCGGGCCTTCGAAACCCTCGTCGACTGTCTCAACGGCGCCCTGCGCAGGCTGGCGCGGCTGTACGTCAACACGGCGGCCGAAGCCGAGGAGGTCGTGCAGGACACCTGGGTCGGGGTCATCAGAGGGCTCGGAACCTTCGAGCAGCGCTCTTCCCTCCAGACATGGGTGTGCAGCATCCTCATCAACCGCGCCAAGACCCGCGGGCGGGCCGAGCAGCGCTCGATTCCCTTCTCGTCAGCCTGGGAGGATCGATGGGGAGAGCCGGCCGTCGACCCGAGCCGGTTCCGTCCACAGGACGGACGCTGGGTGGCGCCACCCGGCGACTTTCACGAGCTGCCCGAAGCACGGCTCCTCGCCTCCGAGACCATCCAAGTCGTGGAGAACGCCATCTCAGCGTTGCCGGCAGCACAACGTGAGGTGATGACGCTGCGCGACATCGAGCACTGGACGGCGATCGAGGTTTGCAATGCCCTGGGCGTCAGCGAGGGCAACCAACGGGTCCTGCTGCACCGAGCACGGGCACGTGTGCGGACCGTTCTCGAAGGGTATTTCGCAGATGAGCACTAGCGCATCGGAGCCGGGACGCTCACTGACGTGTCACGAGCTGGTGGAGCTGGTGACCGACTACCTCGAAGGCGTGTTGTCGCCGTTCGACCAGCGGCGCTTCGAGGCGCACCTGGCGACCTGCCCTGACTGCCCTGAGTACGTCCGCCAGATCAAGCTGACCATCGACCTCAGCGGCCGTGTCGCCGAGGAGTCCATCCCGTCGCAGGCCCGCGAGGAGCTGCTGCAGGCGTTCCGCGAGTGGCATCGACGCTGACGGAGTGAGGTGGAGCTCCGTACCTGCGGCGACCTGGTCGACCAGGAGCTCGAGGGATTGGGCTCCACGACTCGTGCAGGGGTCGGTACTGTCCCGACGCGGGTCCGAGCGTTGGCGGCATCACGAGATCGGGAGACCCTGGTGAAAACGGAGTTCTCGTCCCGTGCATGACAGTCCGGTCTCGGTCGGGTTGGTCGGAGCAGGGCCGTGGGCGTCGATGGTGCACGCCCCGGTCCTCGCGGCCGGACCTGAGACACGGCTCGCCGGTGTTTGGGCGCGGCGGCATGAGGCCGCCGAGCAGCTCGCGGCGCAGCACCACGTCCCCGCCTGCGGTCGCATCCAGGAGTTGTTCGATCTCTGCGAGGCGGTGGCGTTCGCGGTGCCACCCGATGTCCAAGCGGACCTCGCGGCGGCCGCGGCCCGTGAAGGCAAGTCTGTCCTCTTGGAGAAGCCGATCGCCGCGGACTTGGGCGGTGCCGAGCGCCTGGCCGACATCGTCGAAACGGCCGGCGTGGCGTCGATGGTCGTGTTGTCGTGGCGCTACGCGGCGGCGGTCCGTGCTTTCCTCGAACAGGTGGAGGCGTTCGACCCGATGGGTGGCCGAGGCGCGTTTGTGTCCGGTGCGCTGCTCGGCGGACCGTTCGCCACACCGTGGCGTCTGGAGCGGGGCGCCTTGCTCGACCTCGGTCCGCACGTGATCGACCTGCTCGATGCCGCGCTCGGCCGGGTCGTCGGCGTCCGGGCCCACGGGAGCTCACTCGGCTGGCTCGGCCTGCTGCTCGACCATGACACGGGTTGTGCGAGTGAGGCCTCGTTGTGTGCCACTGCCGCGGTGGACCCGAACCGTGCCCGCATCGAGCTGTTCGGCCCGAGCGGGGTGCTGGAGATCGACTGTGCGGCCGTCGTCGACGCCGAAGCGTTCAGCACTCTGCGCCGTGAGTTCGCCGCTGCTGTCCGAGGAACGCCCCACTCGTTGGACGTGCGTCGCGGTTTGCACCTGCAACGGATCATCGCCGAGGCCGAGATGCAGCTGGCGAGCGAGTGATCGCTGTGGGAAGCCTCTCGTCCTGAGCGGGTGACGATCTATTCGGGAACTGGTATCCGGCCAGATCTGGACCCACTCCAGCATGGGGGTTAGGGTCCCGGCCACGTTCAACGAGACACCGGTCGACAACGATGCGCTTCTGCGCCGGCACGGGCTACAGGTCACGGCCCAGCGTCTGGCTGTCCTGCGGGCGATCTCGAGCCAGCCACACAGGGCAGCGGAGGACATCTACAGCGTTGTACGGGCTGAGATCGGTGCCATCTCACGCCAGGCGGTGTACGACGCCCTCGGCATCCTCACCGACAAGGGCCTCCTCCGGCGCATCCAGCCGGCCGGGTCGCCGGCTCGCTACGAGGACCGGGTTGGCGACAACCACCACCACCTCATCTGCCGGACCTGCAGCCGGATGGTCGACGTCGACTGTGCGGTGGGCTACACCCCGTGTCTGACGGCCGCCGACGATTCGGCCTACGAGATCGACGAGGCCGAGGTCGTCTACTGGGGCCGATGTCCCGATTGTGTCGCGGCGGCCTCGGCTGCGTCCGGCGCTGAAAGTGGAACGCAGTAAAAGTGGAACGAAGTATGCGACACCGGCTGGGCGACACAGCCTTGGATCCAGAGCAGAAGCGTCAAGAGCTATGAACCATCGGACGGAAGCAGCGAGAGAGGAGCACCGAGGTGTCTGACCGCGGTAGCGAAAGCGAGAACCCAGTAATCGACGCCCCTACCCCTGAGCCGACTCGGCCCAGGTCGAACCGGGACTGGTGGCCGAACCAGCTGGACCTGCAGGTGCTCCACCAGCACTCGCCCCGGTCCAATCCGATGGGCGAGGAGTTCAACTACGCAGAAGAGTTCAAGACCCTCGACCTCGACGCGCTGAAGCAGGACATCTTCGCGGTGATGACGACGTCGCAGGGCTGGTGGCCGGCCGACTACGGCCACTACGGGGGCCTCTTCATCCGGATGGCCTGGCATGCCGCCGGCACGTACCGCATCGCCGATGGCCGGGGCGGTGGCGGCGACGGCGCTCAGCGCTTCGCCCCCCTCAACAGCTGGCCCGACAACGCGAACCTCGACAAGGCGCGCCGGTTGCTCTGGCCGGTCAAGCAGAAGTACGGCCGGAAGATCTCCATGGCCGATCTGATCATCTTCGCCGGCAACTGCGCCCTGGAATCGATGGGGCTCGAGACGTTCGGCTTCGGCTTCGGGCGAGAGGACATCTGGGAGCCCGAGGAGATCTTCTGGGGCCCCGAGGACACGTGGCTCGGTGATGAGCGCTACAGCGGCGACCGGGAGCTCACCGGACCTGTCGGCGCCGTGCAGATGGGCCTGATCTACGTGAACCCGGAGGGGCCCAACGGCAACCCGGATCCGGTTGCTTCCGCCAGGGACATCCGAGAGACCTTCGCTCGTATGGCGATGGACGACGAGGAGACCGCTGCGCTCATCGTCGGCGGCCACACCTTCGGCAAGTGCCATGGTGCAGCCGGTGGGGATTACGTCGGTCCGGAACCCGAGGGTTGCCCCCTCGAGCAGCAAGGCCTCGGCTGGGGGAACACCTTCGGCAGCGGCAAGGGCGCCGACACGACCACCAGCGGGCTGGAGGGCGCATGGACCAACGAGCCGACGAAGTGGGACAACGGCTACCTCGACAACCTGCTCAACTACGACTGGGAGCTGACGACGAGCCCCGCCGGTGCGAACCAGTGGACTCCCAAGGATGCCTTGGCCCAGGGCACTGTGCCCGATGCTCATGACCCGTCGAAGCGGCACGCCCCGATGATGCTGACGACGGACCTGGCGCTGAAGGTGGATCCTGTCTACGCGCCGATCGTGAAGCGCTTCCACGAGAACCCGGACCAGCTCGCAAAAGCGTTCGCCGAGGCGTGGTACAAGCTGTTGCACCGCGACATGGGGCCCGTCTCGCGCTACCTCGGCCCGTGGGTTCCGGAGCCGCAACTGTGGCAAGACCCCGTGCCCGAGGTCGATCATGAACTGATCGGGGACGAGGACATCGCTGCCCTCAAGGGCAAGATCCTCACATCGGGACTGTCCATCCCCCAGCTGATCTCCACCGCTTGGGCGTCGGCGGCGAGCTTCCGCGGCACCGACATGCGCGGCGGGGCCAACGGGGCGCGGATCCGCCTTGCGCCGCAAAAGGACTGGGAGCTCAACGACCCGGCCGAACTGGGCAACGTGCTGCAGACCCTCGAGGGAATCCAGCAGGACTTCAGCAGCTCACAGTCGGGCGGGACGAAGGTATCGCTCGCTGACCTGATCGTTCTGGGCGGGTGCGCAGCCGTCGAGCAAGCGGCGAAGAACGCCGGGCACGACATCACGGTCCCGTTCGTGCCGGGGCGCACGGACGCCTCGCAGGACCAAACCGACGTGGAGTCGTTTGCCGTGCTCGAACCGACCGCAGATGGGTTCCGCAACTACCTCCGAGCCGGAGAGAAGCTGTCGCCGGAGACCCTGCTGCTGGACCGGGCCAACCTGTTGACGCTGACCGCTCCGGAGATGACGGTTCTGGTCGGCGGCATGCGGGCCCTGGACGCCAGCTTCAAGCGATCCCAGCACGGCGTCTTCACCGACCGGCCCGAGACGTTGACCAACGACTTCTTCGTGAACCTGCTCGACATGAGCACGGAGTGGAAGGCATCCGTTTCGTCTGAGAACGTGTTCGAAGGCCGCGATCGCGCGACGGGCGAGGTCAAGTGGACCTGCACCGCCGTGGATCTTGTCTTCGGTTCGAACGCTCAGCTCCGAGGCATCTCGGAGCTCTACGCATGTGACGACTCGAAGGAGAAGTTCGTGCGTGACTTCGTGGCTGCGTGGGACAAGGTCATGAACCTCGATCGCTTCGACCTCACCTGATCGACGTCCCCGGTCTGGGGGCGCGCTTGCGTAGGGACTTGCCCTGTCGTCGCATGTTCGGAAGAGCGGTGTTCAGGCGTGCCATTCACCCATCGGGCAGGCTCGGTGGGTGACCATCGCCGTTCCGGTACCTGAGGCGGTCAGGCGGAAGGCGGTAGCGGTTGGACCGGACGGCGAGCGTTGGCTCGATCAGCTGGGACAGGTGGTGGCCGACCTCGGAGCCGAGTGGGGACTCGAGGTCGGCCAAGCGATCACCGGAGGCAGCGGTGCGTTCGTGGCCAACGCGGTCACGGCAAGGGGCGACAGTGCTGTCTTGAAGGTGGCGATCCCCGACGGCCTCGAGGGTCATGCTCCTTCGCCAGGGAGCTCGAGACGCTCCTGCTCGGGGACGGTCGCGGCTACGTCAGAGTGCTGCGCGCTGACGAGAGTCGCCGGGCCATGTTGCAGGAGCGCCTTGGGCGGCCGTTGAGCGGCCTCGGATTACCGGTCGAATCCCAGATCGACGTCATCACAGCCACCTTGGGCCTCGCATGGCGCAGACCGCCCGAGACCACCGACAAGTCGCTGCTGCGCACGGGCGCCGAACAGGCCGAGTTCTTAGGCAAGTTCATCCGTGCGACCTGGCTGGAGCTAGGCCGGCCATGTCCGGACCCCGTGGTCGAGCGCGCCGAGCGGTACGCGCGATCGCGTCGAGATGCGTTCGATGCATCGACTGCGCTGGTGATCCACGGGGACGCCCACCCGGCGAACATCCTCGAGCACACGAGCGATGGTGGGTCGACAGGAGCCTTCAAGCTGATCGATCCGGACGGGATGTTGTCAGAGCCCGCCCACGACCTGGCTATCCCACTGCGTGACTGGACCAACGAGCTCCTCGCTGCTGATCCCGTCGAGGTCGGTCTCCGGTGGTGCGCACGGCTCAGCGACCGGACCGGGGTCAGCTCCAGCGCGATCTGGGAATGGGCTTTCATCGAGCGGGTATCGACCGGCTTGTTCTTGATCCGACTCGGCGACACGCTCGGCGAGCGACTCCTCGAGGTGGCTGGCCGTTGGGGCGCGAGTTGAAGGCGCAGGATGGAGGGATAACGGCGCACCGCCAGATCGGCCGGTACTTTGGCGCGATGGCCGCCGCTGAGGACGCTGTGGAGCTCGAGGTGGCAGGCCGCACGTTCGCGGTCACCAGCCCCGGGAAGGTGATGCTGCCGCAGCGGGGTGAGACGAAGCTCGACGTCGCTCGTTACTACCTGGCCGTCGGCGACGCCCTGATGGGCACGGTGCACGATCGCCCCAGCCTGCTCCAACGGTTCCCCAACGGCGCGAGCGGCAAGTCGTTCTTCCAGAAGCGCATCCCCGACTCCGCTCCCGACTGGCTCGAGACGACGATCGTCTCCACTCCCAACGGCACCGAATCGCGGGCCATCGTGATGGCCGACCTGGCCCATGTGCTGTGGGCTGTGAACATCGGGTGTCTCGGCTTCCACCCGTGGCCGATCCGCGCTCGTGATCCCGAGCACTGCGATGAACTGCGCATCGATCTCGACCCCTCGCCCGGTGTCGACTTCGAGATGGTGCGGGAGGCGGCAGCCGAGGTTCGCCGCTTCCTTGACGAGATGGGGATCAGCGCGTTTCCGAAGACCACCGGCAACCGGGGCTTGCACCTGTACGTGCGGGTGGAGCCGGGCTGGACGTCCTATGGCGTGCGTCAGGCCGCGGTCGCCGTGGCCAGGTCGATGGAGGAGCGGCGGCCGGACCTCATCACCGGCGCGTGGTGGAAAGAGGAACGGGGAGCCCGGGTCTTCGTTGACTTCAACCAGAACGCTCCACACAAGACGGTGTTCGGCGCTTGGTGCATCCGGGCGCGCATCGGCGGCCAGGTGTCGATGCCGTTTCGCTGGGACGACCTGCCCACCATCGACCACGACGCCTGGACCATCGCCACCGTCCCCGGCCGCCTGGCCTCCGAAGGCGACCCGTGGGGCGCGATGAACAAGGCGCCGCAGTCGATCGGCCCGCTCGTGGAGCGCTTCCAGGCCGATCTCAACCGGGGTGTGCCCGACGCACCCTGGCCGCCCGTGTACCCCAAGATGCCCGACGAAGCGCCCCGCGTCGCGCCCAGCCGAGCGAGGAAGGTTTGAATCATGAGCTTCGCCACCGAGATCACGTTGACCGGGCCATGGCGGTCGCCGGCCCAGATGCTTGCCGACCAAGAGGTTGATGGGCACACCAGCGTCCATGACGGTGACGCCGCCGCGGAGCTCGGTCTGTCGGGTGCGCCGATCGAAGGGCCGACCCACTTCAGTCAGTTCGATCCGTTGGCCGTCGCCTTGTGGGGGCGGGGCTGGTTCGAGCGGGGCTGCATCAGCAGCCACTTCAGGACGATGGTGGCCGAAGGCGAAGAGGTGCAGGTGTCGATGACCACGAACGCTCCGACGGCGGCGCGCATCGAGGCCCACAAGTCAGACGGCACGCCGGTTCTTGTGGGGACCGCCTCGGTCGGACCTGATCACGTCGAGACCGAGCTGGAGAACCGCCTTGCCCGGCAGGCCGAGAAGGGTGATCCGGGTGAGCTGTTCATCATCGACCGGCTCGAGGTCGGCATGCGCCATGACGAGGGTCACGTGGTGTCGATGAGCCACGACGAGAACAACGGCCGGGCCTACCCCTTCTCGCTGGCCGACAAGCTCGCTCGCATCACCGAACCTCACCCGTGGTACACGCCCGATGGCGGTTCCGGATCGCCATGGGGTCGGGCCATCCTGCCGATCGAGATGATCAGCGTGTTGGCCAACAAGTCCGGCCGGGGATGGCCGGTGCGTTCGCCGGCGCTGGGGCTGTTCCTCGACTTGGAGATCCGCCTCTTGGACGGCCCATTGTTCGCGGACCAGGCTTACGAGGTGGTGCGCGAGATCGTCGGGCTGAGCCAGAGCCGACGCACCGAGTCGTACTGGACCAGGACCACGCTCAACGACGCGGACACCAATCAGCCGGTGGCGACGGTCCTGTTGCACAGCGGAGTGTTCAAGGAGTCCTATCCCGGTTACCCGAGAGAACGGCTGGCAGGCGATGTGGTCAGCGCCCCTCGAGCCGGGTGAGGGCGAAGAACTCCTGGCGCGAACGCGGATCGTCGCGGAGGACGCCGTGGACCGACGACGTCGTGGTGCGTGAACCGGGAAGTCGCACACCGCGGATGGACATGCACAGGTGCTCGGCCTCGATCACCACTCCTACTCCTTTGGGTTGGAGCTGGTCTTGCAGCCAGTTGGCGATCTCCACGGTCATCCGCTCCGGAGTGTCGGCCAGCCCAGGCGCGCCGAGGTCGGCACCCAATGCCCGCAACAGTTGACGCGCCGCGTCGGTCGCCCCGGCCAGATCGGTTGTCGGGCACGGAGCGCCGTCGTCTACGGCGATCGCACCGATCTGGTCGATCTGGTCGAGCCCGTCGTCGAGTACGTGCAGCGCGCTCATCCCGGATCCGGCACGTCCTTCTGACCGGGCAACAGGTCGGTCTCGGACTTGTGCCACACCGGGCTGTCGCCGGCGGTCTCGACGTTGAACCCGTAGTCGAACACGAGGCTGCCGCCATAGGTCGACCCCAAGCTGACCAGCAGCGCGATGACCACCGACAGGGCAGCGATCCCGACCGGAGTGACCAGGTTGGTGTGGTAGCTGTTCAGCCGGAGGGCGATGTCGACGAGGACGAGCACCGTGACCGTGATCATGATCGTGGCGTGGGTGTTCACCGTGCGCCGGGCCTGAGTGCCGGGCTCGGAGGACCGGAGCCAGTCGAACACCCCGGTCAGCGCGGCGAACACCGAGACGAAGGCGCCGCCGAGGAGCACGAACGTGGCCGCGTGCCAGAGCTCGTGGCTCCAGGTGTGGTTCTTGCCGCCTACCAACGAGCCAACGTCGAACACCGAGGCCAAGACGTAGGCGCCGATCGGGATGTCGGTCAGGGGCGGGTGGAACGGCTTGCCCGCCCATCCCCGCAGGCCCTTGAACGACCGGCCCTTCAGCGTGATGGCGGGACGTACCGAGTATCGGCGCATGGCCCTTCCTTTCGAGCGGTCGAAGCGACGGCCGCATCGTAGCGACCGCTGCCCTTCTATTGTCAAGAGAAGCTGCGATAGAGTCGCCGACGTGAGCGACCGTCCGTCCCATGTGCGGGGTGACGCAGCTCTTGATGCGGTGGCTGGCCTCGGCGGGCCCGTTCGACGGCGCCTCTACCAACTGGTGGTCGACAGCACCGGCCCGGTCAGTCGCGACGACGCCGCGCTGGCCACCGGGATCAACCACTCGCTGGCTGGCTACCACCTCGACCGGCTCAGCGACGACGGGCTGCTGGAGGTCACCTACGGAAGGCTCGGCGGGCGCCGGGGTCCGGGGGCCGGGCGGCCGGCCAAGCTCTACCGGCCGGCCGCGGTCGAGGTGACCGTGCAACTTCCGCCTCGCGACGACACCCTGGTGGCCCATCTGCTGGCCACGGCGGTCGAAGCGGACAGCTCCGGAGCGGCCCGCCGGGCGCTCCGGAAGGCAACCCGCCGGGCCGGCAAGGCGCTGGGCGAGGAGCTGACCGGCCAGTCGCCGGCCGAGTTGGTGGCCGCGCTGGAGCGCCGTGGGTATGCGCCGCTGAGCACCCCCGAAGGGGTCAGGCTGCGCAACTGCCCGTTCCACCATCTGGTCGACGATCATCTCGACCTGGTGTGCCACCTGAACCACGACCTGCTCGGAGCGTTGATCGAACGATCCGGATCGAGCCTTGAGGCTCAGCTCGATCCCCAGCCGGGGATGTGCTGTGTCGTGCTGCGGCCCGAAGAGCCAACCGGCAAGAGCGTTCAGGCGTAGCAGCTGAGGGGCCGACCGCCGTTGTAAGCGACCATGTCGGTCAGGGCGGCCAAGATGTCGATCGGTGCGCCGGGCGCGACGCCCGACAGTTCCGCGTAGGCGCGGTGCAGGTTGCCGACGATGCGCTCGGCGTCCAAGAGCTCGGCGTAGGGCCCGAGGTCGACGTCGCGTGCCGCTTCGAGCGGTGTCAGCTCTGCATCGAACCCGCTGCGGGCGGTGGCTTGCACGAACCGGAGGTAGCCCAGCACATCGTCGATGACCTCTGGGCCGCACACGTCTCCGTGCCCGGGGATGATCTTGTCGGCGTCGAGGGGTCGGATGACTTGGTCAAGGGCGGTGATCGCTCCGCTCACCGAACCCATCAGGACGAACGGCGTGCCCCCGTTGAACAGCAGGTCCCCGGCCAAGAGCACCGACCGCTCGGGCAGCCAGACGATCGAGTCGTTGGTGGTGTGGGCGGCCATGCCGATGTGGAGCACCTCGCAGCGCAAGTCGTCGACGTGGACGGTCACCCCTTCGGTGTAGGTGAGGAACGGCGCGGCCAGCTCCAGCGCGCCCCAGTCGACGTCGGTGAACAGGCCCGGAGGAGGCGGCATGAGACCGGCCAGCACCTCCTCCCGGCACCGCTCGTGAGCCACGATCGTTGCGCCGGAGAACAGGTAGTTGCCGTGGGTGTGGTCGCCATGGTGGTGGGTGTTGACCAGGGTCCGGACCGGTCGGTCGCTGACCGCGGCGATGGCATCGAGGTAGGCCCGGGTCCGGCGCTCCGTGGAGCAGGAGTCCACCGACACGACCCCGGTGCTGCCCACCAGGAACGCGGTGTTGTTGATCCACCAGCTTCCGTCGGGCTGGATGTAGGCGTAGACGCCTTCGCTCACCTCCTCGGTGCGGGGCGGGCCGGGTGCTGGGTGATCGCGGTGGTCCGAGCTCATCGTGCCAGCCTCGTCGCGGTGGACCGGGCGGGCCATTCGACATCTACCGGGCCGAAGATGGACAAGATGGCCAAGAATCTCCCCGAGGACTGGACAGATCCACTCCTGTGGCTCACGCTGGTCAGCGATGTGGGCCACCATGGGGATCCGATGACTGCAACCGGCGCACCGTCCGAGCTGTATGTGTTGCCGGCCGATCACCCCGGCGTGGCCGACGAGGCCTATCGTCGGCGCCGCGCCGTCATCGCCGAGGCCGCCGAACGGTTCGTCCCTGGTGAGCCGATCCCGGAGGTCACCTACACGCCTGAGGAGGACGAGGTCTGGCGGGTGGTGTCCTCCGAGCTGCGCCGCAAGCACGCGCGCTATGCGTGTTCGGCTTACCTGCGCGGCGCCGATGCCCTCGCCCTTCGACGCGACCGTGTGCCGCAGCTCCAAGAGGTGTCCGAGCGGCTGAGCGAGCTGACCGGGTTCCGCATCCGACCAGTGGGAGGGCTGGTGCCGACCCGCGTGTTCTACGGCGCGCTAGCCGACCGGTGCTTCCTCGCCACCCAGTACATCCGCCACCACTCGGTCCCCTTCTACACGCCGGAGCCGGACGTGGTGCACGAGGTGATCGGGCACACCAACATGCTGGCTGAGCCTGCGTTGGCCGACCTGTACCAACTGGCCGGCCAGGCATCGCAACGGGCCACCACGCCCGAGGCGCTCGAGTACTTCAGTCGGGTGTTCTGGTTCAGTCTCGAGTTCGGAGTGCTGTGGGAGGGCGGCGGGCTGCGGACCTACGGCGCAGGCCTGCTGTCGTCATACGCCGAGATCGAGCTGTTCCGCGAGGCCGAGATCCGCCCGCTCGACATCGTCGCCATGGGTACTCGCGACTACGACATCGCCCACTACCAACCAGTTCTGTTCGCCGCTGAGTCATTCGACCAGGCGGTGGACGTGTTGTCCGACTTCTTCGGCACCTACGACGACGACGCGTTCGCCCGCCTGACGAACTAGCCGGTCAGCCAGGTCTCAGGCACCGGGGGCGCCGGCCACCGGGGGCGCTATCGGCGCATCGGGTGCTTCTTCTTCGGCCTGGATGACGTGGGCCACCGCGTTGATGAGCGCTAGGTGGGTGAACGCCTGAGGGAAGTTGCCGAGGTGGCGACCGCTGCGGGCGTCGATCTCCTCGGCGTACAGGCCGAGCGGGCTGGCGAACGACAGGAGCTTCTCGCACAGCAGCCGCGCTCGTTCACGCTCGCCGATCTCGACCAAGGCGGAGACGAGCCAGAACGAGCAGATGGCGAACGTGCCCTCCTCGCCGGACATGCCGTCGTCGGTCTCCTCTACGCGATAGCGCAGCACGAGGCCGTCGACGGTCAGTTCGTCGGCGATGGCCAGCACGGTGGCCTTGACCCGCGAGTCGTCGGGCGGCAGAAAGCCGACCAGCGGTACGAGGAGCAGCGACGCGTCGAGGGCGTCGGTGTCGTAGTGCTGGGTGAGCACGCCACGATCGTCCACACCGTGCTCGCAGATGTCGGCGTGGATCTCCGCCGCCGCCGCTGCCCACTGCTCAGCCAGCTCGAAGTCCTCACGCAGCCGGGCCAAGCGGGCGCCACGATCGAGCGCCACCCAGCACATGACCTTGGAAATCGTGAAGTGCTTCGGCTGACCGCGCACCTCCCACATGCCGCGGTCCGGCTCACGCCAATGCTCGAGGGCGCATTCGACCTGCCGGCGCAGCATCGACCACGTGCGCTCGTCGAGACGGTCACGGGACTTGGTGTGCATGTACACCGAATCGAGAACTGCTCCCCAAACGTCGTGCTGCTTCTGGTTGTGGGCGCCGTTGCCGATGCGGACCGGCCGGGCGCCGCCGTAACCGTGGAGGTGGTCGAGGGTGGACTCGGTCAAGTCCCGTTCGCCATCCACGCCGTACATCACCTGCAGCTGGTCACCCCGGTGGAGCATGTCGGCGATGAAGTTGAAGAAGTCGTTGGCCTCCCAGTCGAAGCCGAGCGAGTAGAGGCCCCACAGCGCAAACGTGGAGTCGCGGATCCAGCTGTAGCGGTAGTCCCAGTTGCGCTCACCGCCCGGTGTCTCGGGCAGCGATGTGGTGGCCGCGGCGATCAGCGCACCGGTCGGGGCGAACGTCAGACCCTTCAGGGTGAGCGCGCTGCGCTGGAGGTAGGTGCGCCAGGGATGGTCGGGGAAGTGGCCTCGGGCCACCCAGTGCTGCCAATGGTGGGCGGTCCAGGTGAGGCGGCTGTAGGCCTCGTCGTGCGTGGTGGGCGGCTCGTGCTCGCTCCAGGACAGGGCGCAGAACCGGTGCTGGCCCTCCTTCATCAAAGTCCGAGCGGTGGCCCGGCCGCCCTCGAACCCCATGGCCATGTCGGTGGTGAGCAACAGCTCGATGTCCGTGCCAGGGGCTCGGGCCACTCCCTGCCGGTAACCCCGACCCGTGTAGGACCATTCGGCTGGACGACGGCCGTAGTCGAACATCGGCTCGCAGTCGAACACCACCTGCACCTCGCCGTTCACGCAGCGGACGGTGCGTAGCAGGACGTGATCAGCGTCGTAATCGGTCGGTGCCCGTCGATGGGTCTCGGAGAGCTCGTCGATGTGGTGCCAAGGTCCGATGACGAGCAGGTCGCGCACGATGATCCAGCCGGTCGGCGTGCCCCAGCTCGTCTCGAGAACCATCGTTCCCGGCAGGTAACGGCGCGCCGCGGGCACGCTCATGTCGGCTGGCCCGAGTCGAAAGCCGCCGGCGTCGCGGTCGAGGATCGCTCCGAACACGCTGGGTGAGTCCATCCGGGGCAGGCAGAGCCACTCGACGTTGCCGCTCGGAGCAACCAATGCGGTGGTCTCACAGTCCGACAGGAACGCGTAGTCGGCGATCGGCGGGAACGCCGACGACGCGGTCGGGACGTGGGGATGGAAAGCAACCGTCACCCCATCACTCTCGCATCTGCGGCTACCGCGCCACGACAGTCCCCCGGCCATGATGCCTTGGTGTCGATCGGCGGACAGCGTCCAGAGTCACTCAGCGCCAGCCAAGCACGGCGCATCGCTCTGACCAGCCAGGGCTTCGCCGACGCTCGTCCGACCGGCACGGTCGACCGTCGTCACCTTCGCCGCGTGTTCGGTCGAGTTGGCATCATCCAGATCGACTCGGTCAACGTCCTCGTCCGCTCACAGGAGCTCCCGCTGTTCGCTCGGCTCGGCGCGCACCGCCGCGACCTCATCCCGGCGGCCACCGCGGCTGGTGAGCTGTTCGAGTTCTGGGCCCACGAGGCATGTCACCTGCCAGTCGCCCTGCACCCGCTGATCCGCTGGCAGATGGACGCCGCGTTCCGGGGCGAGACGTGGGGCGGCGTGGCCCGGATCTGGCGGGAGGAACCGAAGTTCGTCGAGTTGGTCCTAGAGGAGGTGAGCGAGCGTGGGCCGCTGACCGTCGGGATGCTGAGCGAGCCGGGCCCGCGAAGCGAGGGCATGTGGGGCTGGAGCCGGGGCAAGCGGGCCCTCGAGTTCCTGTTCTGGACCGGGCAGGTGACCGCCCGCCGGGGCCGCCAGTTCGAGCGCTGGTACGACCTGCCGGAGCGGATGCTCCCGGCCGCGGTGCTGGCCGCCCCGACTCCGGACGAGGCCGATGCCCGCCGCGAGCTGCTGGCGTTGGCCGCCCGTTGCCTCGGCGTGGCCACCGAGCGCGACTTGGCCGACTACTTCCGGTTCCGGCTGCCGCGCACCCGGCCGCACATCGCCGACCTGGTCGAGCAAGGCCGGTTGGTGCCGGTCAAGGTGCAGGGCTGGAAGGAGCCGGCGTACCTGCACCCCGACGCTCGCCTGCCTCGCTGGGTGCGGACCCGCGCCCTGCTGTCGCCGTTCGACTCGCTGGTGTGGGACCGCGCCCGGACCGAGCGGTTGTTCGGGATGCGCTATCGGATCGAGATCTACGTGCCGTCGGCGAAGCGAGTCCACGGCTACTACGTGCTGCCGTTCCTGCTGGGCGACCGCCTTGTCGCCCGGGTCGATCTCAAGGCCGACCGCCAGGCGGGGGTGTTGAGGGTGCAAGGGGCCTACGCCGAACCGGCCGTGGACGTCGCGCGGGTGGCGTCGGAGCTCGCCGGCGAGCTCACGTCGATGGCCAACTGGCTAGGTCTCGGCGACGTGGCCGTAGGCGATCGAGGCGACCTGGCGCCGCCGTTGCGACGCGCGTTGCGGCCCTCCTGATCGAAGCCCACTTCGTTGGCGTTCAGGCGCCCGTGGATTCATCGAGCTGGGCCACGAGGCGCTTGGGGGCGACGGTGCGGTAGGCCTCTTTGCAGATGCCGGCGATCTCGTCCCAGTCGACGTCGACATCGAGCCGCAGACCCAGCCAGCCTCGTCCGCCGACGTAAGGCGGTCGGAAGTACCGCTGGGGTTCGGTCTCCACCAGCTCCTCTTGCACACCGGGCGGCGCGGCACACCACAGGTGCGGGAAGTCATGGTCGTGGTGGCCGCCCTCCCACAACGTGACGAACGTGGTCTTGCCCCGCACGAACCAGGTCGGTGCGCTGTGGCTCAGCCGTTCGGTGACGTCGGGTAGCGCCATGCAGATGCTGCGCAGCCGCTCGAGCAAGCCGTCAGCTCCGCCCCCCTTGCCCTTCGCTTCCCCTCGTGGATTCGGCATGTGGCCCCTCCGTTGTTTCGACGCGTGAGCGTCGCGCCTTGTCAGCGTTGGCCGGGCAGGAACGTGAGCGGGACGAAGCCGGACCGGTCGTAGTTCTCCGCCGAAGCGACCATCAGGACGCAGCGACCGAGCCGTGTTCCGCAGTCCAGTTGCCGACCTCCGCGACGGATGATCGACTGGGAGACCGAGAACTCGGTGTCCACCTTGCCGCGATGCACGGGCACCTGGTTGCGGTGGCCCAGATCACACGCCGCCACGCCCTTGCCGCTGCGTTGCGCCTCTGCCCCGCACAAGGCGACGATCGCCTGACGGGCACCGGCCAGCCGGGATGCCCGCACCGACACCGGCGTGCCGTCCTGCAAGCCCACCGTGGGGGTCACCGAGATCGGGATCCCGCGCGAATGACGTCCGTCGCCCGGCCCGCTGCGGTGGGACGGGCCGAGGCTGGCCACGAGCAGGACCACGACGGTGCCGATCCCGGCAACCGAGATGAGCATCCCTGCGGCCAGCGCCAAGCCGGCGCCGCGGAGCGCATCGCGCAAGACGGGCCGTCGAGCGGCGGCCGAGTCGTCCCATGTCTCGTCGCCGTAGCCAGGAGCCACCTGCTCAGTCTTCCGCACCACCGACCAGGTCAGCGTCGGATGGTGATCGGGACGACGGCTGATCGTTGCGAGTCTGCGTACGCCGCGATGACGTACATGCAGGCGCCGGGCCGGTCGGCGCAGGTCACTCGATCGTTGGAGTGATTGGAGAACGAGGGCTTGACGCGGCGCGGAACCTTGCGAGTCCGATGGATCTTGCCGGAGCGGTCCGCGTTCAGGGTGACCTTCGACTTGAACAGCTCAGATGGGTCGCACGCCGTGATGCCCTCGGAGGCGAAGGCTCTGGTGCACCAACCGGTGAGCAGGTCCTCGCCGGGTTGGAAACCCGCCGCGTCGATGACCAGCTCTTGCCCGGTGCGCACCGGGCCCTGCGGGCGGACGATCACCGGTAGGTGGTTTGTCTGGGCCCGAACGGTCTCTGCGACAAGGTGGGCGGGCGGAAGGCCAGGGCGGAACCGGAGCGGTCGGGCGCCTGACCTGTCGTAGTCCTCGCTGTCGGCGGCCACCAGCAGGCAGCGGCCGGGCCGTCGTGCGCAGTCGTAGGCCTTGGACCCGACGGTGATGACCCGCCGCACCCGGTAGGTCGCGTCGAGACGGCCACCAGGCTCGGCGTGGAAGCGGCTGCCGTGCACGGTGTCGCAAGCCTTCACGCCGCGCTGGTCGGTGTCCGCCTCCCGCAGGCACATGGCCACGCCGACCACGAACACGCCGTGGAAGGCGCTGCTGGTGACGTGCACCTGCTGGCCCGGCCGCAAGTTCGCGGCTGGCTCGACGTGCACCGGGAGGCGGAGGGACCGGTGGCCCTCCTTCGGTTTGTCGCGCGGCGGATAGCGCACGGCGATGCCCCCGACCGCCAGCAGCACGCCGACCACCACGACCACTACGAGGGCAGTACGGAGGCCTGTCCACGACCCAACGTGGCTCGACCGGCGGAACTGGTCGTCAGGTCCACCTACTTGCATTGCACCAGCCTCGCGCCATGCCCCGTTTGGGCACGGTCACGTCGAGCTCTGAGGGGGCATCAGTTATCCTCGCTGCCGTGGCGATCGACCGGGCGGCGCGGGCCGCTCGGATGGACAAGGCCGGTCAGCCGTGACGCCGGGCGTGGTCGACCACATCGGCAGCTTCGACCAGATCAGCCTCGGTCTGCTCCTCATCAGGGTGGTGATGGGCCTCACCCTGGCCGCCCACGGCTACAACAAGTTCTTCGGCGGCGGCCGCATCCCCGGCACGGCCCGGTGGTTCGACAGCATGGGCATGAAGCCGAACGGCCGCATCCACGCGCTGATGGCGGCGTCGACCGAGATGGGCGGTGGCCTGCTGTTCGCGATGGGATTGCTCACCCCGTTGGCTGCCGCGGCGTTCGTCGGCCTCATGGTGGTGGCCGCATGGACGGTCCACCGTCCCAATGGGTTCTTCATCGTGAAGAGCGGATGGGAGTACAACCTCATCCTCGCCGCGGTTCCAGTAGGAGTAGCGGTGGTGGGTCCTGGTCGGTACTCACTGGATTGGGCGCTCGGGATCGGTCTGGCCTTCCGGCCGGCGCTCGATCTGTTGCTGTCGGCCGGGCTCGGCATCCTCGCCGGAGCAGGGTTGCTCGCCGCCTGTTACCGACCACCGGCGCCCACCGAGGCGAATCCCTGATAGCCATCATCGGGCCCGATGGTTGGAAGAAGGTCCAGTTGGTTCAACGGACAAGACCGACAAGAGGAGATTGCCCATGAGCAGTCAACCGACCGACCCTCATCAGGCGGCAACGCTCGACGTGAAGCCAGGTTTCATCTTCCTGGCGTTCTTCCTGTTCTTCTTCAGGCCGCGCATCTCGGTCAACGGGAGCGCGCCGGTGGCGGGCAAGTGGGGATCGAACCCGTTCCCGGTTCCGCCCGGCCGTTACCAGGTCGAGGTGTGGGTCCCGTACCTGTTCTTCAAGTTCATGGGCCGCAACGGCATCGTCGTCGACGTGCCGCCAGGTAGCCGGGTCGAGGTCGTGTGGAGGGCTCCGTGGCTGGCGTTCCTCCAGGGCAAGATCCGCGCCAGCGGCCCCTTCGCCCCCGACGTTGCGACACCGCCGGTCATGGGCGCTCAGGCGCCTGGCCTGCCGGCCGGTTGTGCGGCGCCGGTAGGCGCGGCTGCACCGCCGGTCCAGCAACCGGAACCTTCGGTCGTGGCGGCCAGCCAGCAGCAGGCGCCGGCGGGTCAGGCCGCCGACGGGTGGTACCCCGATCCGACGGCCCGCCACGAGTTGCGTTGGTTCGACGGCTCGACCTGGACCGCCCATGTCAGCGACCAGGGCGCAACAAGTTCGGACCCGTTGCAACCTTGATCCGATCTCGATTCGACGGGGGAGGTCGGGACATCGGTGCCGCGCCCCGCCGACCTCGACCCGGCCGCCCGACCGCCGGTGACCAGCACTACCGTCACACTCCATGGCAGACACGGAGCTGATCCAGCGAGCTGACGGCCGCGGCGTGGCCACCTTGAGCCTCAACCGGCCAGCGCAACGCAACGCCCTGTCGCTGGCCCTCATGGCCGACCTGATCGAGCACCTCCGAGCGGTCGAAGCCGACCGGGACATCCACGTCGTGGTGTTGGCCGGCAACGGACCGGCATTCTCCGCCGGGCACGACCTGCGCGAGCTGTCCGACAACCCCGATCCCGGGTTCCGCAAGGAGCTGTTCGGCTGCTGCTCGGAGCTCATGCTCGCCATCGTTGGTCACCGCCTGCCGGTCATCGCCAAGGTCCATGGCGTGGCCACCGCGGCCGGCTGCCAACTCGTGGCCACCTGTGACCTCGCCGTGGCCGGTGGATCCGCCCGCTTCGCCACGCCGGGCGTGAACATCGGCTTGTTCTGCTCCACGCCGATGGTCGCGCTGAGCCGGGCCGTGGCGGCCAAACCGGCGATGGAGATGCTCCTGACCGGCGAGATGATCGATGCCCCGACGGCGCGAGCGATCAACCTGGTCAACCGGGTGGTGCCCGACGACGAGCTCGACTCGGCGGTCGCCACCTTGGCCGCCACCATCGCCGAGAAGTCCCCGCTCGTGCTGGCCATCGGCAAGGAGGCGTTCCACCGCCAACGCGAGCTGCCGCTGGCTGACGCCTACGCCTACACCAGCGAGGTCATGATGCGGAACCTCGAAGCGGCCGACGCCAGCGAAGGCATCACCGCCTTCCTCGACAAGCGCCGGCCCACGTGGACCGGATCATGAGGGCGCTCTGGCTCGGATCAGGTCAGACAGGTCGCGTCCAGCTACGCGAGCTCGCTGCGCCTCCCGGGTGACGACGTTCATCACCCGGCTCGACGGTCGTGAGGGCCGGCCGGAGGGGATCCGCTTGGGGGTCAAAGACGCCATCGACGTGGCCGGTGTGCCGACCACCGCGGGCTCTCGGGTAGTGGCAGCCAGCGCGCCGCCGGCTCAGTCGGACGCGATGTGTCTGGCCGGGGCCAGGGCGGCCGGTGCTCGGATCGTGGGAAAGACGAACCTGCACGAGCTCTGCTTCGGCGCTACCGGCGTGAACCCTTGGTTCGGCACCCCGGTCAACCCGCTCGACCCCTCGCTCATCCCGGGGGGTTCGTCCAGCGGCTCCGCCGTCGCCGTGGCCACCGGCGATGCCGACGTTGCGTTCGGTACCGACACAGGCGGCTCGGTGCGCAACCCTTCCGCGTGCTGCGGAACGGTCGGCCTCAAGACGACGTGGGGACGGGTGCCGCTCAAGGGCGTGTGGCCGCTCGCACCGTCGCTCGACACCGTCGGCCCGATGGCACGCGACATCGCGGGTGTGGTGACGGGGATGCAGCTGCTCGAGCCCGACTTCTCGACGGGTTCAAGAGGGGCGGCGATGGTCGGACGGGTCCGGCTGGCCGGCACCGACCCGTTGATCGACGAGGCGATCGGTCTCGCCCTCGATGCCGCCGAGCTTTCAGTATTCGACCTCGATCTGCCGGGCTGGGCCGAGGCGGCTCAGGCCGGCATCACGCTGATGTTCGCCGAGGCCTTGCAGGCCAACCGCGAGCTGGTGGCGACGGAGGGGCTGCGACTCGGCGCAGACCTGCAGGCCCGGTTCGCGTCAGCCGCGGCGTTGAGCACCGACGCCGTCGACGCGGCGCGCGCTTGTCGTGCCCGTTGGCGCGATGAGCTGGGGCGTGCGTTCCAGAAGGTCCAGGTTCTGGCCGTGCCGGCCATGCTGACGTTCCCACCGCGCCTGATCGATCCGGCGGTCGAGCCGAACCGAGCCGCGGTCGCGGTGAGCCTGGCCGGTCATCCCGCCTTGGCCCAGCCCGTCCCGGCCGGCGGGCACCTGCCGGCCAGCCTGCAACTGGTCGGGCCCGACGGCGCGGAGGATCTCCTGCTGGCCACCGGAGCGGTCGTCGAGCTGGCCGCTTCGACCTGACCGTGAGCACCGTCGCCTGGGTCCTGGCCATCGCGCTCGGGGTTGGGCTCGTGGTGTGGGGGGCCGAGACGTTCGCCGAGCACTTGGCCGCGGCATCGGTGCGCCTGGGGGTCAGCGCGTTCGCTCTCGCACTACTGCTGGCCGGAGCCGAGCCCGAGGAGTTGGCCACGGCGGTGGCCGCTTCGTTGCGTCACGCCCCGGCCATCGCTCTCGGCGACGTCATCGGCGCCAACCTCACCGGCTGCCTGGTGGCCCTAGGAGTCGGGGCGGTGCTCGTTCCGTTGGCGTTTGGCCCACGAGTTCGCCGTTACGCGTTGCTCGGCTTGCCAGTGGGCGTGGTCGCCGCCGCGGTGGCGTGGAACGGTCGGGTGAGCCGCGCCGAGGGCGGAGCGTTGGTGGCCATCTACGCCGCCTACGTCGGCCTGATCTGGATCGCCGAGCGTCGCCCGCCGATGCTCGGGGAGGCCGAGGAGGTCGAAGAGGCCCGAGAGCAGGCATCCACGAGCCAGACCAGGGTGGGACGTGACTTGGTGTTGGTCCTGGCTGGGGTGGCGGCCATGGCCGGCGGAGCGACGTTGCTGGTCGAGGCGGTGAGACGGTTGAGCGGTATCGAGGAGACCCAGGCGAAGCTGAGCCTCACCGTCGTCGGGTTCGCTACCGGGTTCGAGCTCGTCGTGTTGGCCTGGTCAGCAGCGAGGCGTGGGATGACCGAGGCTGCGGTGGCGGGAGTCGTCGGCTCATTCGCCTACAACGCGACGATGACGTTGGGCGCCGGTGCTCTCGCCCGCCCTCTGAACGTCGCCGATCCAGGTTTCCTACACCTGCCCTGGTTGCTCATGGTCGGGTCGCTGGCCCTGGTGCTGATCTTGGCGGCTATTCGTCGAGGCAAGCTCGACCGGCCGGCCGGGGTCGTGCTACTCGGCGCCTATCCGGTGGTCGTGCTGATCATGCTGCTGCGTTGACCCAGGCGCCCTCCCATGACCTCGACGCCATGGACGCGGTCAGTCGGTGCGGTGGTGGCCGCCGCTGCCGGCCACCCTCGCCAAGCTGAGGACGACGCCGAGCCCCCACCCGAGGATCGGCCAGATCGGCCAGAAGTACCCGAACCCGCTGACCGCCCACACCAGGATCAGGAACAGGTTCACCACCAGGTACGGCGTCAGGATCAGTCGCACGTTGGCCTTCCGTTTGCGCACCGCTTCTTCCGGTGGCACGACATGTGGCAGGTCGGCGAGCACCGCTTGCAACTCACCCCCGGTGCGAGCGGCCAGCGCCGCTTCGACCCGGTCGCCGAACTCGTCGATGTCGAGGCGGCCGTCGGCCATGTTCAGGCGAAGTTGTTCGACCACTCCGTCCCGTTCGGCGTTGGAGACCCGCTGGTGGGCGCCGCTGCGGATCGGCGAACGCCCCTTCCACTCACCAGGGCGTTGGGGCATGTTGTCCATGGCGGCTCCAGTGTAGGAACCCTCCCTTGCCGATCTGCCTTCACGCCGAACGCGTTTGCGCCCTGGGCCTCTCAGTCGGCGGCGGTGAGAGGCGCCGCCTCGCCGGTCTGGACCCGCCAGAGGGCGGCGTAGAGGCCACCTCCGTCGACCAGCTCGTCGTGGGTGCCCGCTTCGATGACCTGTCCTGCTTCCAACACGTGGATGCGGTGGGCGTGGCGCACGGTGGACAGCCGGTGGGCGATGACGATCGTCGTGCGCCCTTGGGCCACGCGGGCCAGCGACCGTTGGATGGCCGCCTCGGTCTCGTTGTCCACCGCTGAGGTCGCCTCGTCCAGAACCAGGATGGGCGGATCGGCCAGGATGGCTCGGGCGATCGTGAGTCGCTGGCGTTGACCACCGGACAGCTTCTGGCCCCGCTCGCCGACCAACGTGTCGTAACCATCAGGTAGCGATTCCACGAAGCTGCGAGCCTCGGCCAGCTCGGTGGCCCGCACGAGCTGTTCGATCGTGGCGTCCGGCCGTCCGTAGGTCAGGTTCTCGCGGACCGTGCCATGGAACAGGAACACGTCCTGGCTGACGAAACCCATCGCGCCACGCAGCGATGCGAACGTGAGTTGGTCGCTGGATTGCCCGTCGACGGTGATGCGCCCGCTCGTCGGCTCGTACAGCCGCAGCAACAGCTTGACCACCGTGCTCTTGCCAGCTCCGGTTGCGCCGACGATGGCGTGGGTCTCGCCGGCCGGGATGTCGATGTCGAGCCCCCTCAGCACCGGTCGACTGTCGGTATGGGGCCGATCCGGGGACCCGTAGCTGAACCAGACGTCCTCGAAGCGCACCGCCCCCTGCACCGGGGTCGGTAGCTCGGTGGTGCCCGGCCGGATCGACGGCGTCAGGTCGAGCAGACCGAAGATCCGCCGGCAGGAGGCCATGGCCCGCTGATAAAGGTCGAGTGTCTCGCCGAGCCTGGTCAACGGCCACAGCAGCCGCTGGGTCATGTACACGAGCACCGAGAACAGGCCGATCTTCAAGTCGCCCCGCAGTGCCGCCCGACCACCGACCACCAATGTCATGGTGAAGCCGGCGAGGATCGCGGTGCGGATGAGGGGGATGAACGCGGTGGACAAGCGGATCGCTTCGCCGTTCACCCTCCGGTAGTGATCGCTCTCCGCGGCCACCCGCTCGACCTCGCGATCCTCGGCGGTGAACGCCTTGATGGTGGCGATGCCGCCGAGGTTGTTGGTGAGCGTGTCGGCGATGCGACCCGCAGCCTCCCGCACCGCGTCGTACTTGGGCTCGAGCCGCCGTTGGAACAGCAACGAACCCCCGACGATCACCGGGATGGGCAGGAACGCCAGCAGGGTCAGCATCGGAGAGATGACCGCGAACGTGATGCCGACGAACACCACGTTCATGCTGGTGATGACGATCTCGTGGGCGCCGGTGTCGAGGAACCGCTCGAGCTGGTTCACGTCGTCGTTGAGGATGGCGATGAGCCCACCCGAGGACGTGTCCTCGAACGACGCCATCTCCAGCCGCTGCACGTGGGCGTACGCCTCCATCCGCGTCTCGTGCTCGATGGTCTGGGCCAGGTTCCGCCAGGTGACCCGTGCGATGTACTCGGTGATCGACTCGGCCAACCAGACAACGACCGTGATGACGGCCAGGATGGTGAGCTGCTGGAAGCGGTCGGTCACACCGAACAGCCGACCGACGAAGCTCCGGCCGTTGCGGTTGACGACGACGTCGACGGCTGCTCCGATCAGCAGCTCCGGCGCGACGTCGCATGCCTTGTTGAGGGTCGAGAACACGGTGGCCAGCACGACCCGCGAGCGGTGGGTCCGGGCATGGCGCCAGAGCTCACGCAGCGGGGGGAGCTTCGACAGCGGCAGCGGCTCGGCGTTCGACGACGGCATCCCGTGACGATACGGGCGCGAGCTCTTGGCGACGTCACCGATTCGGCGGCCGGGCGTGAGCTTGAACCGGCGGACAACCGCTAGCTGTCGGTGGTCGGGAGGCGGCCGACGTGGCGCAGGAGCTCGTCGATCGGCCGGCGGCCGGATAGGTGTGTCTCGGGCCCGCCGAAGCACCCCAAGTGTCATACCCCCTGCGTATACTACTGACATGATCGAACTGCAGTTCGAGACAATTCGGCGGGAACTGGCGGAAGCGCTAGCAGGCCTCGACCCGCAGATGCTTCCGCCAAGCGATGCCGCTGACCGGGTCGCCGTGCTTTCGGCGATCGAGAAGTTGGCGGCCGGCGGGCGACTCGTCCTCCTAGCCCGCGCCGCCCAGGATCAGCGCTGGCGCAATTGCGGCGAGCTGTCGGCGGGGGACCATCTCGCCCGCCAAGCCGGCACGTCGCCCGCAGCGGTGAACGAGGCGGTCAAAGCGTCCGAGCAGCTCACCGGGCTCGATGCAACTCGTGCGGCGGTCACCGGGGGGAGGCTCTCCCCGCAGCAGGCCGCAGCTATCGCATCGGCCGCATCGAAGGACCGGGCCGCCGAAGCCGAGTTGTTGCGCGCCGCCGAATGTGAGTCGTTGTCAGGTTTACGGGATCGGTGTAGCCGGGTCCAAGCCGCAGCCACCGATCAGGCCGAACGTGAGAAGGTCCAGCAGCGCAACCGATCCTTCAACAGCTGGTCAGGCCGCGACGGTTCGCTTTGTGGCCGGTTCTCGCTACCCGCGGTCGCGGGGGCGGAGCTCCTCGCCATCTTCCAACCCTTCCGGGACCAAGCGTTCCTTAGGGCCAGACGGGAAGGCCGCCACGAGGCCTACGCCAACTACGCAGCCGACGGGTTCATGGACCTGGCCCGAGCAGCCGACCAACAACGGTCATCGCACCTCCGACCGAGCAGCCCGACCAACCGTCCACAGTCAACGCAACCGACCGGCACAGCCGACGCTCCGCCCGTGAGCCCGAGCAGGCCCAAGGCCCGCATCCAGGTGCGCTGTGACTACTTCGCCCTGCGCCGCGGCCACACCCAACCAGGCGAGATCGCCGAGATCCCCGGCGTCGGACCCATCTCCATCAACACCGTCCGCGACCTGTTCGACGATGCCATCATCGACATCCTGGTCAGCAAAGGACGCGACGTCACCACCATCGCCACCAACACCCGATACATCCCCCAACCGCTGCGTCTCGCCCTGGCCGAACGAGATCAGGTCTGCTTCATCGCCGGTTGCAACCGCCGCCACCGCCTCGAGCACGACCACCAGGAACTGTTCTCGCACACCCACGACACCAGCTTCGACAACCTCCACCGAGCCTGTGCGCACCACCACGACCTCAAGACCAACCACGGCTACCAATTCATCCATACCCCCGACGGCTGGAAATGCCTGCCCGGCCACCAACCGTCAACCGAGCCACTTCAGTTCACAATCGCTGACACCGGCCCGGACCCATGATGAGGTCTGCCGCGATGCTTCGTCGGCTCCACCGAACGGGCGGGCGTGTCCGAGTTCAGCACCGCCGCTCGAGCCTCCTCAGGGCCGACTTCCTCGGTCAACCGCGCGACTGGCCCTCTGCCGCCCACCACCGCCATCGGTTCTGTCTGCATTCCGCCTGGTCCTGGCCGATTGCCTCAGGAGAAGTGTTGACTGATCCCGTGTCCCCGGACCGGTTCCATCAAGATCCTGTCTTGCCAGCTGATCCTGTCGAAGCTCTGGGCGCGGTCGGCTGGAGCGACCGGGTCGCCGCGTCGTTCGCGTCGGCTCGAGCCGACGGTGTGCCCGCACGTGTCGTGCGGGTCGACCGTGACCGCTGCCTCGTCTCGACCAGTCACGGTGAGTCCACGGCCTCCGCGCAGCCGTTGCCGGCCGTGGGTGATTGGGTCGTGCTCCGACCTGAGCCCGAGTCGAACCCGCCGTTCGTGGTCAACGAGGTGCTGCCGCGCTGGTCGGCGCTGACCCGCCATCGCGCGGGGCGGGCCACGGTCGAACAGGTGCTGGCGGCCAACGTCGACATCGTCGCTGTCGTCGCTGCGCTCGACCATCCCGTGAACCATGCCCGGCTCGATCGTGAGCTGGTGATGGCGTGGGACACCGCCGGTCGTCCGATCGTCATCCTCGCCAAGGCCGATGCCTGCCGCGACCCTCAGGCCGCGGCGTCTGAGGTGGCCGAGCGTCATGGTGGCGTGGACGTGATCGTTACCAGCGCGCTCCACCGGTCCGGCATCGCCGCGGTCGCTTCGGCCATCGGCTCGAGCGAGACGATCGTCCTGCTCGGGGCATCCGGCGTGGGCAAGTCGACGCTGGCCAACGCGCTGCTGGGCCACGACGCGTTGGACACCGGCGCGGTGCGTGAGGGATACAAGAAGGGCCGCCACACCACCTCGGCCCGGCACCTCTTGGCGCTGCCCCTCGGCGGCGTCTTGATCGATACGCCCGGTGTCCGCAGCCTGGGGCTGTATGACGTGGACGAGGGGATAGCCCTCACGTTCCCCGACATCGACGCGCTGATCGAGCAGTGCCGGTTCACCAACTGCGCCCACGCCGGCGACGCCGGCTGCGCGATCGCCGCCGCGGTGGACGACGGCTCCCTCGATCCGGAACGGCTGGTGAGCTGGGAGAAGCTGCAGCGCGAGTTGGCCCGGGTGGAGGCTCAGCGCGACGGCCGCGCGTTGGCCGAGAGTCACAAGGCGGCCCGGCGGTTCGCCCGGTCTATCCGCGACCAACCCCATCGCTGACAACCCCGGCCAGGCTCAGGGGGTCGGAGGGTTAGCCTCCGCAGCGGTGGACGTCGACCTGATCCTGTGCGACGCCTGCCAGCAGGTCGACGGCAAGCTGTACATCCTGGGTGGCGGCTGGACCCACGCCGTTGTCCCGCCGGAAGCGCCCGTGTCGCTGGCCCTGGGTTTGATCGTGTCGGTCGGTTGGAACGAGGCGAACAGGCCGTTCGATCTGACGGTGATCCTGAAGGACCAGGACGGCGCGCCGGTGCTGGCCGGTGATGAGGACCCGATCCGGTTGGAAGGTCGGGCCGAGGTGGGGCGGCCACCCGGCCTGCAGCCCGGTTCTCAGCTCAACACCACGTTCGCCTTCAACTTCGGCGCGCTGCCCCTGCCTGCCAACGGCTACGTCTGGATCGTCGAGATCGACAGCATCGAGATGGAGCGCAAGCCGTTCTGGGTCGCCCATCCGGACTGACCAGCACCGCGATCATGCGGAGCGGGAGTCGCTGTTCCCTCGGATCGGTCGGCGCGACACTGCACCGATGAGCGACACCCACCATTGCCCGTTCTGCGAGCTGATCTTCACGAACGTGGCGGAGCTGCGGGCTCACATCGAGACCGATCACCCCGATCGCCACGTCCCGGATCGGGACCATCTCGACTACCGCGCTGGCCGCGATCGAGACCACGAGAGCTGAACACGTCCTCCTCGGCGGCCGCCACGACCCGCGGTCCGCCAGGGCCGGCTGATGCCTGTAGTTGGGCCAGCAGCGCGTCGAGCTGATCGTCGGTGCGGGCCGGGTCATGGTGGAACAAGACGACGGTGCGGGCATGGGCCGCCCGCCCGAGGCTCACCGCGTAGTCCGCGGGGCAGTGGCCGAAATGGGCACGGGCCGCGAACTCTTCCACCGTGTGCTGCGCGTCGTGCAACAACAGGTCCACACCCTGGGCCAGGTTCAGGGCGGCGGGGTGCAGCTCACCCCAACCCTCAGGGCCCGGCCCGAGGGCGATCGGCCCGTGGTCGGGCAGGTAGGCGATGGTCATATCGGCGTCACTGATGCGGAACCCGAACGTGCGTCCACCCTTGTGGGGGACCTCGGCCACCGTCACGTCGAAGTCGGCGATCCGATGCTCACCGATGCCGAGGTCGCGGAACGTCCAGCTGCCGCGCAAACCCGTCGGGTCGATCGGGAAGTGGGGCGGTGACATCGCACGCGAGAGCAGCTCGGCCGCCGGCGTCGCGTCCTGGGCCGGCACCCAGAGCTCGACCTGCGCATCGTCCCGGTCGATCGCCGGGCAGAACGGCAGGCCTTGGGTGTGGTCCCAGTGGAGATGGCTCAGCAGGATCGAACCGGCGAACGGTGCGCCGCCCAAGAGCCCGGTGAGACGACGGATGCCGGTGCCGGCATCCAACACCAGCCGCGGCGGTCCGTCGTCAGGACCGATGGCAACACAAGATGTGTGGCCGCCGTAGCGGACGAAGTCCGAGCCTGGCGCGGGAGTCGAGCCGCGCACCCCGAGCAACTCAACTCTCATTCCTGATGTTCGGGTGGCGAAGGTCCGCCAGCCAGATCCTCCCTGCGGTGTCCTTCAGCCAACGCTACCAACGCCTCCCGGTCGACCTGGTCCGCAGTCGCCCGCGCAACCGTGCAGCGGGTGACCGCTTTCAGCGTGGCCGTGCGCTTGCCGCCTTCCAGCATGGCCCGCTCGCCCATCAACGCGCCCGGTCCGAGCTCGCCCAGAGGGCGGCCGTCCACGTCCACGGTGAGGACACCGTCGAGCAGCAGGAACAGGTCGGTTCCCTCGTCTCCCTGCTCCACCAGGTTGCGTCCCGGCTTGAGCTTCTCGATGGAAGGTGCCTGGCCGCCTCGCATGATCTGGTCCGACAGGGCCCGCTCCAGTGCAGAGCCGACCGCAGTCACCAGGGCGGGCGTGTCCTCGTCGCCCCAAGGTGAATGCTTGCCGAACGCCGTTCGGTACCAGGTGCGGAAGTCGATGAGGCCCGACTTGGCTGTCAGCTCGCCGTCCGCGCCGTACAACCAGTGCCGGGGGAACGGGCTGGCTCCCGTGAGTCGTGCCTCGGAGTGGCCGTCGGCGTGCATGGTGAGTGACAGGGTGGTCCAGGCCAAGGGCGCAGAGACCTGCACGAACGGCGGGCGATTGACCCGGCGGGGTGCTGGCACACCGGTGCGCCCACCGGCGGTGCGCGTGAACCGGACCCAGCCGTCGCCCTGCTCGGGTTCAGGTGCGAGATCAGGAAGTGCAACGGCCGCGAACGTGGCCGCGCGCTTGCCGACCTGCATGGTGGTCGACCCGATGAGCCCCCCACCCTCGCAGCCCGAGCCGGTGATGCGGCCGTCGTCGACCTCGATCCAACCGTTGATCTGGTTGGCGAACCGGAACCGGTCGGCCTCGCGCAGGGCCTGGAGGTCTTCGGGGGCGAGCCGGTCGGGCGGGGCGGGGTCGTAGTGGGCGACACCCATCTCGAACGGCATCTTGGTCATCCCCTTCACGGCCTCGGAGGGGATCCAGGAGATCGACGTGGCGGTGGCTTCGTGGCGCATGCTCACAGGGTGAACCTCCGCGGTGAACGGCAACACCCGGCAGGCAGGTGTCGACGAGGTGTAGCTGGCACCACCCACATTCGCATGGCTCCGCCCTTCCTGGCGAGGCACTCTTGGGGTTCGATGTGCCCAGCGGATCCACAGGAGGACCCCGAGCATGCCCACCGAATCGATCAGCGTGTACCTCGCCGACGACAACCTGATCGTTCGCGAGGGTGTGCGGGCCCTGGTGAAGCGGGAGCCTGACCTCGAGGTCGTCGGGGTGGCGGCGGATTACGACGAGCTGATCGCCGGTGCGGGCGCGGCTGCACCCCAGGTGCTGGTGACCGACATCCGCATGCCGCCCACCTTCCAGCGCGAGGGCATCGAGGCGGCCAAGGAGCTGCGCAAGCTGCATCCGGGCACGGGAATCGTCGTGCTGTCTCAATACGACGACCCCGAATACGCCATCTCCCTGCTCAGCGACGGTGCCGCGGGCTACGCCTACCTCCTCAAGGATCGAATCGCCGAAGGCGACCAACTCGTGCAGGCAATCCGGACCGTGGCCACCGGTGGCACGGTGCTCGATCCCGCCATCGTCGACACGTTGATGCGACCAGTGGCGGCCGACGGGGACCTCGGCGACAGCGACGAGGAGCTCCTCCGGCTCGTGGCCGAGGGCAAGCCGATCAAGGCGATCGCCGTGGCCCGCAAGACCACACCCGAAGCGGTGTCCGATGCGGTCGAGGCCCTGTTCCTCAACCTGGCCCGAGAAGCCTCCAGCGGAACGGCCGGCGGGTTGCGCCGCTTGCGGCTGCTCCACCAGGCGATCGTCGACCGCGAGGAGCAAGGTGAGACGTTGAGCCGGCTCCTCCCCGGGGGGGTGGCCGACAAGCTGGCGCGGGAAGGCAAGCGGATCGGCGAGTCCGAGGAGGTCGAGGTGACCGTGCTGATGTCGGACATCCGCGGCTACACCACCATCGCCGAGATGACGCCGCCCGCCGCGCTGGCGACCCAGCTCAACGAGCACCGGGCGGAGATGAACCGGGCGATCCTGGGCGCAGGCGGGACCGTGATGCAGTTCGTCGGCGACGCCGTCATGGCCGTGTTCGGAGCACCCCTCGCCCTGCCGGATCATGCGCAGCGCGCCGTCGAAGCGGCAGCAGTGATGCACGACGCCCAAGCCGCGGTGAACGAGCGTTGGATCGCCGAAGGTCTGCCGCCGTTCGGGCTCGGGATCGGTCTGTCGACGGGGGTGGCGGCCGCCGCTTTGCTCGGGTCCGAGGAGCGGCTCGAGTACACGCTGGTCGGGGACACCGTCAACCTGAGCCAACGGCTGCAACAGTGGGCGGCCGAGGGCGAGACCGTGCTCTCCGAGCCGACATGGGCGGTGCTGCCGGCGCCCATCGAGGGCGCGGTGGAGCTCGAACCGGCGTTGGTCAAAGGACGAACCGCGCCGGTGGCGGCGTGGCGTCTTCCGAGCCGAGCCGCCTCCGTGGCGGCAGGAGGAGGAGTTCGATGAGCGAGATCCAAGACGGTTCCGAAAGCGCCAATGCCGCGGCGGGCCACGACCCAGAAGTCGTGTTGAGCGTGCGAGGCGTGCGCAAGACCTACGAGGCTGAAGGGGCGCCCGTCCGCGCCTTACGGGGTGCGGACCTGTCCCTGTCGCGAGGGGAGTTCGCGGCGATCATGGGCCCGTCAGGCTGTGGCAAGTCCACCCTGTTGAACTTGGTAGCAGGGCTCGACCGGACCGACGAGGGAGAGATCGTCCTCGCCGGCGAGACAGTGACCGGTCGCAGCGAGGACGAGCTGGCCCGGATGCGGCGACGCCACATCGGGATCGTCTTCCAGTTCTTCAACCTGCTCGAAGGGATGAGCGCGCTGGAGAACGTGGTGCTGCCGGCGGTCGTCGCCGGAACCCCCCGCCGTCGGGCCGAGACCCGTGCCCGCGATCTGCTCGACCTGCTCGGGCTCGGCGACAAAGCGAAGGCCGCGCCGGGTCTTCTGTCGGGTGGCCAACGCCAACGCTTGGCCATCGCCCGGGCTTTGGCCAACGAGCCGACTCTCGTGTTGGCCGACGAACCCACCGGCGCACTCGATTCCGCCGGTGGCACCGAGGTGATGGAACTGTTCCGCCGGCTGCACCAAGGCGGTCAGACCATCCTGCTCGTGACCCACGACGACGACGTGGCGGCCGCCGCTGGCCGCATTGTGCGCATGAAGGACGGCGTGGTCGTCGACGAGACCGATCACATCGGGGCGGTGGCTGGCGCCACCAGCCGCTGACCAGCGTCGACCGGAGGAGGGCGACCAGTGGCCGGCACGTGGTATGCGTTCCGGCACACGCTGCGCCGTCGATGGCTGTCGTATCTCGTGCTGGTGCTCCTACTGGCCGCTGGCGGAGGTGCTGCCCTGGCAGCCGTCGCCGGCGCCCGCCGAACCGTGTCGGCCTACCCCCGGTACCTGCGAGCGTCGAACGCTTCCGACGTCGCACTGGACGCCCCGGAGCTCAGGGAGCCGTCGGCGAGAGCCCGGCTCGCCGCGCTGCCAGGCGTCGTCCATGGTGCGAGCTACCAGGGGTTCTACGCAGCCCCATTTGGCCCCGACGGGCGCGCCGATCCCAGGTTCGATGCGGAGGCGATCGGCAGCGTCGACGGGCGCTTCCTCGACCAGGACCGGATGGTGGTCCTCGAGGGCCGGTTGGCCGACCCGGGCCGCGCCAACGAACTCGTCGTCAACCAGGTGGCGGCCAAGGCGTACAGCTTCCAGGTGGGCCAGCGCCTGCGCTTCGGTGTCGTCAGCGGGAAGCACCTCGAAGCCAACTTCGAGAACCCGCACATCGACGCATCCCAAGCGGTGACGGTGGTCGGGATCGCCAAGTTCAACGACGAGATCGTGCAGGACGAGATCGATCGAGCGCCGAGCGTCGTCTTCACGCCGGCCTTCGTCCGCGCCCATCAGAAGCTCGGGACCTACGTGTGGACCGGCCTGCGGGTCAGTGGTGGCAGCCGCGCCGTGCCAGGGATACTGAAAGCGGCCCGAAGCGCGGGAGTGAACACGGCGTTCGTGCGGGTGACGTCTGACTCGACCACGCGCGCCCAGCGGGCGGTGAGGCCCCTGGCCTGGTCGCTCGCTCTCTTCGGTGTCGCCGCAGGTCTGGCCGTGGTGGTCCTCGCCGGTCAGGCCCTAGTGCGCCAAGTCCGTCTCGGTACCGATGACCATCCCGTGCTGCGGGCGATGGGTATGCGGCCAGCGGGCATCGCCGTCGTCGGGCTGGGTGGAGGCGTGGCGGCCGTCGTGGTCGGCGTCCTGGGCGCGATCGGTGTCGCCGCCGCGCTCTCACCGCTCAGCCCGGTAGGCCCGGTGCGGGCCGTGGAGCCGTCACCCGGAGTCGCCGTCGACGTGCTCGTCCTGACCGTCGGCGCGGCTGTCCTCCTCGTTCTCGTCGTGGTGCAACCGGCCGTGGTGGCGTGGCGACTGCAACGGGCCGGAGCAGCCCGCCGCGAGGCTCGACCGTCTCGCCTGGTCGGTGCCCTGGCCCGAGCCGGCGCACCCGTGCCGGCGGTGGCCGGCGCCCGTTTCGCGCTGGAGCCCGGACGAGGTCGCACGTCAGTGCCGGTCCGGACGACCCTTATCAGCGCGGTGATCGCGATGGTCGCCTTGACCGCGGCGCTCACCTGGGGTTCGAGCCTGCGTTCACTGGTGAGCGAACCGCGCCTCTACGGGTGGGACTGGGACTCGACCATGTACATCGGTGGGGGGTACGGGGGCGCGGACGAAACGCGGGGCAACGTGAAGTCGTTCCGCCCACTGCTGGACAATGACCCGGCCGTGCAGGACTGGGCAGGGATGGCCTTCCAGTCCGTTCCCGTCGGAGGCAAGTCCGTTGTCGTCATGGGCCTGGTGAGCGGCAAGGGCGATATCGTCCCGCCGCTCACCGGCGGCCAGGGACCTAGTACGCAGAACATCTTTCTGGGCAAGCGGACCTTGGCCGAACTGCACAAAGAGGTGGGCGACACAGTCACGCTCGGCACGGGCAAGACACGGCGAAGGCTGCACATCGATGGTCAGGCAGTGTTTCCCACCCTCGGGGTCGTGCACGGCGACCGGGTCAGCCTCGACTCGGGAGCATTGGTTGACCGCGACGTCTTGGCGGAGGTCTCAAACGAGCACCACCCGCCCGATGCGGGGGCCTTCGTCGTGCGGTTCAAGCCGGGAGCGGACAAAGCAGCAGCGGTGAGCCGCCTGCGGGACCTCGGCGAACGCCATCCTGAGCTGGTCATCGATGACGTCTTCACCGGTCCGAAGCGGCCGGCTGACATCGTGAACTTCCGCGACATGGGGTCGGCGCCGACCGTGATGGCCGTGCTGTTCGGCCTGGTTGCCCTCGGCGCACTGGCCAACGCACTCGTGACATCCGTGAGCCGCCGTCGTCGGGATCTCGCCCTGCTCAAGGCTCTCGGGATCACCCGGCGGCAGGTGTCGGCGATGGTGGCCTGGCAGGCGACCATCACCATGGGGATCGCGCTCCTCCTCGGGCTGCCCGTCGGTATTGCCATTGGCCGGTCGCTGTGGGTCAAGTTCGCCGAGTCGGTGGGCGTCGTACCGCAGGCGACCGTTCCTCTGTTCACGTTGGCGCTAGTCGCTCTCGGGGTCCTCGTCGTCGCCAACCTGATCGCCGCTCTGCCGGGGCGATCCGGATCTCGTACCGCGGCCGCGGTCGGGTTGAGGACAGAGTGATGGCCTCGCCCGCCCCGACTGGCCTGCTCCTCGAACCATCGGAGATGTCATGAGCCTCGCCGTCGCGCCCGAAGAGAAGTTGCATGCCAAGGGCGCTCTGCCCGGGCTGCCTGTCCGAGCTCAGCCGCCGATCTGGCTGCTGCTCGCCCCAGTCGCCCTCATGGCCGCCGGCTTCGGCCTGGTCCTCGTCGCACGTCGCGGCGGCCCGGAGCTCGAACCATCGGATGCGGTTGTCGTCGGCCTCATCGTGGCATGGGTCATCTGCGGCGCGGTGCTCGTGCGGCGTGGATCAGCCATGGGCCGGGTGGCTCTGGCTGGCGCCACCGCCGCGGGTGTGGCCTTCCTCGGTTCAGCCTGGGCCGCCACGGGCGCCTCCGGCTCGGCCCACACTGTCGCTGAGGCCGGCCGCCTGGTGGGCACCACGGTCCTGCCTGCGTTCGGGCTGCATCTGCTCCTGGGCCTTCCGGACGGAGAGTTGTCCACGCGGGCTCGACGGACGTTCGTCACCTGTGCCTACGCCGCGGCGATCGCCATAGGGCTGGTCTTCCTCGCCGGCTCCCGTTCCCTTCCGCATTGGCTGATCTGGGGGGAGGCGCTTGTGGCCGCGGCGGCCGGATCGATGCCAGCCCACCGCCGGTACATCGCCAGCGCCGGCGTCACCCGCCAGCGACTCCAGTGGCTCGGCTGCGCGCTGGCAGTGGCTGGAGAGGTGGCGCTCGTGGTGGTCTCGCTCCGCGTCCTGCTCGGCTGGCCCCACCATGGCGCGGCAGTGGCCGCAGGAGCGACCGTGTTGGTACCGCTGGCCCTCATCGCCGCCGCGACGCCGCTGGTGACCCGCGTCGACCACCTGCTCGTCACGACGGTGTCGGTATCCGGGCTGACGGGGGTTGTTGTCGCCGTGTACCTCGTCGTCGTGGTCGGGCTCGGTCGAGTCCCGCACGGTGGAGAGCGGCAGGTCCTGTTGCTGTCGATGGCTGCCGCCGGCATGGCGTCCCTGCTCTACCTGCCGGCTCGTGAACGTCTCACCGAGACGGCCAACCGGCTGGTCTACGGCGAGCGTCACGCTCCCGACGAGGTGCTGCGAACGTTCGGTTCTCGCCTTTCGCGCGCCATCCCCATGGACGAGCTGCTGTTGCAACTGGCCGAGTCGCTTCACAAGACCATGGCGCTGACCACCGCCGAGGTGTGGACCGGAAGCGGAGAGCACATGGAGCGAACGATCTCGGTGCCCCACCGTCCGCCCGAACAGCTCATGATCGAGGCGTCTGCTCTGCCTGTCGTGGCACGGGCCGGGGTGTCCGGTGGTGCCTGGGTGGCGGTGTGGCTGCCCGACCTGCTGATCGGCCGAGTCGACGCGCAGGTCCGAGTGGCACCGGCCTGCCACTCGGGCGAAGTGCTGGGGCTGATCGTGGTCGAGCGACCAGCCCGAGGTGATGCGTTCACCGAGGAGGACGACCAGGCGCTGGCCGAGCTGGCTCGCCAGGTCGGGCTCGCGTTGCACAACGTGCAGCTCGACTCGGCGTTGCAGGCCAGCCTGGACGACGTGCGCCGTTACGCCGAGGAGCTGCAGGCATCGCGCGCCCGGATCGTCGCAACCGCCGACGCCGAGCGTCGCAAGATCGAGCGCAACCTGCACGACGGCGCCCAACAACACCTGGTTGCGCTGGCGGTCAGCCTGCGGTTGACCAGAGACCTCGTGGCCGACGATCCGAGCAGCGCGGTGGAGATGCTCGAAGCGCTGGGGGCCGATGTGAAAGAGACGATCCAGGAGCTGCGCGACCTGGCCCACGGGATCTACCCGCCCCTGCTCATGGACAGCGGTTTGCCCGAAGCCCTGCGCGCCGCGGCAGCGAGGAGCCCGTTGGAAGTCGAGGCCGACGCGAGCGTGGGCCGCTTCCCGACCGAGACCGAGGCGGCGATCTACTTCTGCTGCCTCGAGGCCATGCAGAACGCGGCCAAGCACGCACCGGACTCGGACCTGACGGTCCGGGTGTGGGTGGAGGACGACGACCACCGCCTCCGGTTCGAGGTCCACGACGATGGCCCCGGCTTCGATCCCGCGCTGGCCTCCGCCGGCCACGGTTTCATCAACATGAGCGACCGGCTCGGTGCGATCGGCGGCGAGGTGCGCTGGGAGTCGGCGCCGGGGGAAGGCTCGACCGTGGCCGGCAGCGTGCCGCTCGTCGATTAGCGGTCTGCGCAGCTCTTACGCGTCTTACGCGCTGAGCAGACCCTCGTGGTCCCGTTCGGCCCACAGACGCGACAGGACCTCCGGCCCGAGCTCCTCTTTGTTCACATAGGCCCGAGCCCCGCTCGTGGCGGCGTCAGCGGGCAGGTCGCTCAACTGGTAGGTGGAGCACAAGAACACGACGGTGTCCGGCTGCGCGGCCACGATCTGCCTGGTGGCCTCGATGCCGTTGATGCCCGGCATGTTGATGTCCATCAGGACCAGGTCGGGCGACAGGTCCGACACTGCGTCGACCGACTCCTCGCCCGTCCCGGCTTCGCCGACCAGGTCGAAGCCCGCGGTGCGTTTCACGACAAGGCGCGCCGCGAGGCGGAACGGGACCTGGTCGTCCACCACCAGGACGCGCACCGGCTCAAGCTCGCTCATCGTGGCTCCATGCTCGCCGGGAGCGGCGCTCCGGGCGAGGGTGCTCCCTGGCGTGTCGATGGTGGGGCCACCACCCCCGACCGGTCATCGGGCCGACCGGTGGCGAGGACCGGCGCCCACAGTGGTGCCAACGTCATTCGGCGGGCTGGCCGGTGCCGGCCAGGTACAGCAGCACAGCCTTCACTCGACGGTTCAGGTTCCGCTCCTCGGACAGGCTCAACTTGGAGAAGATCGAGTTGGTGTGCTTCTCCACCGCTCGTTCGCTCAGCACCAGAGCCTCGGCGATGGCCGCGTTGCTCTTGCCGCTGGCCATCTCTTGGAGGATCTCGGTCTCGCGGGCGGTCAGGCGGTCGAGGTCGGTCCCGCGCTTGGGCGAACGGGCCGCCACGAGCGCTTCCACGACCTTGGGGTCGATCACCGACCCGCCCTCGGCCACCGTCCGGATCGCATGGGTCAGATCGTCGACGTCGCTGACTCGTTCCTTGAGCAGGTAGGCCCGTCCTTCGGAGCCTTCGGCGAGCAGCGCCAGCGCATAGGACGGATTGGCGTACTGGCTGAGCACCACCACGCCAACCGACGGGTGATCGGCCCGGATCTGGTTGGCCGCCCGGATCCCCTCGTCGGTGCCGGTGGGTGGCATGCGGATGTCGGTGACGACCACATCGGGCGGGTCGAGGTCCACCTGGTGGAGAAGCGTCGGCAGGTCGCCACAGGAGCAGATGACCACGAGGCCGTTCTCACCATCGATGACCCGGCTCAGGCCCTCGCGCAGCAGGACGTTGTCTTCCGCCAGCAGGACCCGCACGACCATGAGGGTTGCACCGTACCCGGCTCGCCGGTTCTGGTCGGTACCCCGAACCAGGCTGAGACAGAGCGTGGAGGGCCCGTGTCAGGCGGTCGTATCGGTGCCGCCGGAGCGCTCATCGATCAAGTCGGCGGGGACCGATCCCGCCCAATCCGTTCCGTAGGACCAGTCCGGCTGCTTGGTGAGGTGGGTCTCATCCAGGACGGCCCGCTCATCGACCAGATCGACGATCGGTGCGATCAGCAACGGCTCGACCGCAGGGGCCGAGCCGTCTGTGTGGGCTACGACGAGCTCGGGGAACAGCGTGAGCACGCTGTCCACGACGAGTTGATGCTGGGTGGCCAGGAAGCACCGGGCGCCGTCGGCCACGGTGGTTACCAGGCTCGATACCTGCTCGACGTCGCCGGCGGTTGCTTCGGAGCGTCGGAGGCGGTCGAGGGTGTCGGCGATGGCCAGGCCGTCCTGCTTGCAGGGGGTGCACTGGCCGCACGACTCGACGGCCAGGAACCGGGAGACCCCATGGGCGACCGCCACCGGATCAATGGTCTCGTCGAACACGATGAACCCGCCGGTGCCGAGACCTGTGCCCGCCGCTTGCATAGCTTCGTAGCTGAGCGGCGTGTCGAGCCGCTCGGGCGGCAGCAACGGGTTGGACACCCCCGACATCACCGCGATCACCGCGCCTTGTGTCGGCCGGCCGCCGATCTGGGTGATGACCTCGGACAGCGGCGTCCCCATCGCCACCTCCGCCACGCCGTGGCGCACGGTTCGCCCGGTGATTGTGCATACGATGGTGCCCGGCGATTCCGCGGTGCCGACCGACCGGAACCACTCGGGCCCCTCGACCACGATGGCCGGCACGTTGGCCAGCGTCTCCACGTTGTCGACCAGCGTGGGTGGGGCCGCGGTGGCGGCGCCGGGGCCGGCCATGTCGGTCTCCGCCGCTGCGCTGGTGTCGTCGCCGACCTCATCGATCCCGTGGCGGAACGGGGGCGCCACGCGGGGAAACGGCGCCCGCCCGTCGATCACCTCCAGCAGCGCGGTCTCCTCGCCGTAGAGGTACTCGCTCGGCCCTTCGAACACCGACATCTCGATCGACTCGTCGACCCAACCGGCCTCGCGCACCTCGTCTACGGCTGTCCGCAACCGATCAACCTCGGTCTCGAACGTGGCTTTCACCGCCAAGACCACCCGATCGGCGCCGACGGCCATGGCCGCGATCAGCGCACCCTCGATCACCCGGTACGGGTTGCGGCGCAGGATCATGCGGTCCTTGAACGATCCGGGTTCGCCCTCGGCCCCGTTGACCACCACCGTGGCCGGCAACGTGGCCGAGCGGTTGGTGGCCACCGTGCGCCACTTCGTGCCGGTGGGGAACCCGGCTCCGCCCCGGCCTCGCAGGCCTGACGCTTCGATCGTGGCGATGACCGTCTCTGCTCCCACCGAGCGGGCTGCCTCCAACGCCTTGCCTCCGCCGCCGCTGGCGATCCAAGCCTGCAGCGAGGCGACCGGTTCGGCATCGAGGACGCGTGGCGACGTGAAGCTCATGCCGCCGATCCTTACCCACTGACCCGACCACCCGGGCGAACGTGGCCCCGCCCAGCCGGAATGAATCGAATGTTGGGTCAAACATGGCCGCTCTGGGGCATGTTCGGCCCCACATTGCAGTAACGGCTGGTCGGCCGACGGCTGATGCTCGGTACGTCAGGTTTGTGTCAGAACTTGGCAAGCAAGAGGACACGGACCGCTCACAGGCGGGAAATCCGCCGTTCGTAGCGTGTCTGTCGTGCATGGCCAGTCGGCTCTGGTCGACATCCTGATCGTCCTCTTCGCGGCCAAGATCGCCGCCGAACTGGCCGAGCGGGTGGGACTGCCCGCGGTGGTGGGCGAGATCCTGGCCGGCATCGCCGCCGGTCCGTCGCTGCTGAACCTGGTGAAGGGCGGGAACATCCTCGCCGTCCTGGCCGAGATCGGCGTGATCCTGCTGCTGCTCAACGTCGGCTTGGAGATGGACCTCGGCGAGCTCGGCGCGGTCGGCCGGGCCGCGCTGTCGGTGGCCACCGTCGGCGTGATCTTGCCGTTCGCCGGTGGCACCGGCGCTGGGCTGCTCTTGGGCATGAAGGGGACCGAAGCGGTGTTCGTAGGCGCCGCGCTCACCGCCACCAGTGTCGGGATCACGGCTCGCGTCTTCGGGGACCTACGGGCCCTGGCCATGGTCGAGGCCCGCACGGTGCTCGGGGCGGCGGTGGCCGACGACGTGCTCGGGCTGGTGATCCTCACCGTGGTCGTCCGACTGGTGGAGACCGGCACTGTGTCGATCGTCCAGGTCGGGACGGTTGTCGGGATCGCTGTGGCGTTCCTGGTCGGTTCGGTGCTGATCGGCATCCGCCTGGTTCCGCCGGTGTTCGCTGGTGTGGCCAGGCTCAGCCGTTCCACCGGCACGCTGGTCGGTCTCGCTCTGGCCTTCACATTGGCCGTGGCCCAGCTGGCCAGCGAAGCGAAGCTGGCCCCGATCATCGGCGCGTTCGTGGCCGGGATCTGCCTGGCCCGCAGTTCGGTCTCGGATCGGATCAGCCGGGACCTGGCGCCGGTCGGTCACCTGTTCATCCCGGTGTTCTTCTTCAAGATCGGCGTCGAAGCCGACGTCGAGCAGTTCACCCGGCCGAAGGTCCTCACCATCGCGGGGGTGCTGTTGGTCGTTGCCGTGCTGAGCAAGCTGGCCGCCTCGATCGGCCTACGAGGCGCGCCTGGCGACCGTCTGCTGGTCGGCCTGGGCATGCTGCCTCGTGGTGAGGTCGGCCTCATCTTCGCCACGATCGGGTTGCAACAGCACGTCTTCGGCTCGGATGTGTACGCCGCGCTCCTGCTGGTCGTCCTGGCCACGACGCTGGTCTGCCCGCCGCTGCTGCGTTGGCGGTTGGTGCGGCTGCGCGCCCGTGCCGCCCCGGGATCGGCGCGCACTCCCGACGATCGGCCGGCAGGGGGCTGGCTGGCCAACGGCGACGGGCGACTCGACCTGGCGGCGAACCCTCCCACCGATGAGATCCTGCCAGTGGCTTTCGACGCCGCAGTCATCGCCGAGCACGCCCGCCCGGGGCCGCGGCTCCTCGACTGGCTGACGAAGCTGCCTGAGGACGAACTGGCTTGGGATGGGAGGGCGCGGGACGCGTTCTTCCGCCTGCTCGAACAAGGTGGGCCGCGATCCTGGCGGTTCCTGCACGTCACCGGGATCCTGCAACGGGCCTTGCCCGAGCTGGACGAGGCGATCACCCGCCGCTCGGCCGACCCGTTCGAACCGGACCCGTTGGGTCCGGTTCGCTGGCCCCGGCTGGCCCGGGCGCACGAACGGTTGGCGTCTCGCAACGGCACGCTGCCCGCGGTCGCCCGGCCTGAGCTCGTGGTGCTGGCTGCGGTGGTGCTCGACGCGACCGACGGCGACGACGGCCGCGACGATCCGGCCGCTCTCGCTCGATCGCTGGTCACCCGCCTGGGCTTGAGCGAGGACGTCAGCGCCGAGGTCGCCGCGCTGATCACCGACGAGGACCTCCTGCTGGGCATGGCCCGCCGCGGTGGGTTCGAAGAGGAGTCGGTGCTGCAACTTGCCGCGCACCTCGGGTCGGCCGAGCGGCTCGCCGGTCTCGCCCTCCTGACCGCGGCCAGCCATGATCTCGAGCCGATCGACGTGCTGGCCGTCGAACAACTGGTGGAGCTGACCGCCCAGGTCCTCAGCCGCTCGGACCTCGTCGGCTCCGGAGCAGAAGGGGCGGTGAGCGAGCGGCGTAACGCGGCGATGGGGCTGATCGAGGATCCGGCAGTGCGGGAACGGATCAACCGGGCGCCGCGGTCATACGTGCTGCGCAGCTCGGTGCTCGACCTCGTCCGCCACGGTGCGTTGTGTGAACCGCCACCGGACGTGAACGCGCCGAGGGTGGCCGTCGTGCCGGGCGGTCAGGCAGGTCGTTGGAAGGTGGAGATCGTGGCGCACGACCGCGTCGGGCTCCTGGCCCACGAGGCGCGGGTGCTGGCTGATGTCGGCCTCGATGTGCTCGACGCGGTGCTCGCCACGTGGCAGGACGGTGTCGCTCTCGCCTCGTTCGGCGTGCGCAGCTGGGATCGCCCGGACGCGCCCGCCATTGCCCTCCGTCTCGCCCGGGCGGTCGCCGTTCCCCTCTCCACCGCACCGGTCGAGGCCATAGACATCAGCTTCGACGGGTTCGCCTCTCCGTGGCACACGGTGTGCCATGTCACAGCCACCAACCGCTTCGGCCTCCTTGCTGCGCTGGCCGCGGCGTTCGCCGCTTCGGGAGCGAGCGTGCACTCCGCTCGGGTGTCCACCGTCGACGGCGTGGCCTCGGACGTCTTCGAACTGACCGGCTCCAACGGCCGCAAGCTCTCGGCCGACACCGAGTCCTCCATCCGCACCGCGCTGGCCGCCGGGGTCACCGGACGCCGACGCCCGTTCCGAAGGGGCTGGGAGCTCGTCCCGTCACGGTCCTGATCCCGGACGGGCTCATCGTTTGCCCTGATGGTGAGCGGAGCGAGCCATCAGGGTGAACGCCGTTGAACCGCCGCAACGCAGCGAGGATACGGTTCGGCGGAACAGCAAGGGCGTCCGGCCGGAAGGCGGACCACGCGGTGAAGCCGACAGGCCGGACCCCGTGGAGCGTGAGGGTTCACAGTGGCGAAACAACGGTGAAACCTCGTAGTCCTACGTTCGCTGTCATGGATGTGGAGCTCGTGCGCTGGCCAGGCGATCAGCTCCGCCTCGACCAGGTGCGACGAGCCGGTGCTGCTCGTCTCGTCCTCGTGGACGACGGCCTCGTCCCGCCCGTGCTCGATGACGTGCTCGAAGATTGGATCCGGTTGCCGGCCAGCGACGACGACATTCGGCTGCGGGTCCGTGTCCTGTCGGACAGGGCCCGGTCGGCCGTCTCACCTCAGCCGTTCCTCGACGAGTCCGGCCTGCTCCGCTACTGCGGTCGGTGGGTGCCGCTTCCGCCGGTCGAGTACCGGCTCACGTCGGCCCTTCTCGACCGCTACGGCGCAGTGGTCAGCCGCGACTCGTTGTCGAGGATCGGGTGGCCGGAAGGCATCCCTGGCCGCAACGTGCTCGACGTCCACATCGTGCGTCTGCGCCGCCGCTTGGCGCCGCTGGAGCTGGCCATCCGCACGGTTCGAAGCCGCGGTTACCTGCTCGAGCGGGACGAACCTGCCCGCTGACAGGTTCCCGTCAGCAAGCCGTCCTTGACGCGTCATCTCGCGTGAACGGTCGGGAAACAGCGGCTTCCTAGGTTGCCCCACGAGTCCACCACGGGGCTCCCGAAAGGAGACGCGAGACGATGCGCCGACTGACGCGCAGGAGATCAGGCAAGGTCCTGATGGGACTGGCGGTGGCCGCAGCCGGGGTGGCGATGTTCGCCGCGCCGGCATCGGCGCAATCCGGGGGGGACAAGGCGGTGACGGCCCTCGGCCAACAGGTGAACCTGCTGTGGGTGGTGATCGGCGCGGTCCTGGTGATCTTCATGCAGGCCGGGTTCGCTCTGGTCGAAACTGGGTTCTGTCGAGCCAAGCACGCAGCCCACGTCGTGAGCACGAACTTCGCCATCTTCGGCCTCGGGTTCTGCGCCTACTTCCTCGTCGGCTACGGCCTGATGTTCGGCGGCTACACCTATGTGTTGAAGGGCTTCGACTTCGGCTACTCGACGCCGGTGGGGCACGCCCTCATCGGGTCCGGCCACTGGGTGTTCCTGTGGAAGGGCGGCTTCGCGCTGACCGACCTGGTGGGCAAGCCGCAGGCCGGAGCGGTGCTCGGCTTCTTCCTCTACATGGTGGCGTTCATGGACACCACGGCCACCATCCCCACCGGCGCGATGGCCGAACGGTGGAAGTGGAAGAGCTTCATCGGCTGGGGCCTGTTCTGCGGCGCTATCTACTACCCGCTGTTCGGCGCCATGACGTGGGGTGGTGGCTGGCTGAGCCAGCTCGGCAACAGCTCCAAGCTCGGCTTCGGCTACGTCGACTTCGCCGGTTCGGGTGTGGTGCACGCAATGGGTGGCATCGCCGCGCTGGCCGGAGCGATCGTGCTCGGCCCGCGGATCGGCAAGTACGCCAAGGACGGCACACCTCGTGCCATGCCTGGCCACCACGTGCCGATGGCCATGCTCGGCTGCTTCATCCTGCTGTTCGGCTGGTTCGGCTTCAACGCCGCCTCCACGTTCGCCGCGACCGACATCCAGTTCGCGGTCGTCGCCACGAACACCGCTCTGGCCGCGGCGTTCGGAGCCACGATCGGCATGTTCTGGATCATGCTGCGCAGCGGCAAGCCTGACCCGGGGATGATGGTCAACGGCATGCTCGCCGGGCTGGTGGCCATCACCGCGCCGTGTGCGTTCGTGGATCCCTGGGCGGCGGCGCTCATCGGGTCCATCGCCGCGGTGATCTGCATCGAAGCGGTGTTCTTCATCGAACGGAAGATGAAGGTCGACGATCCGGTCGGCGCCATCTCCGTGCACGGCGTGTGCGGCATCTTCGGTGTGCTGTGCGTCGGCATCTTCGGCAACGGCAAGTACGGCGCAGGCTGGAACCTCACCACCAAGGGAGCGGCGGCCAGCGCGAAGGGCGTCACCGGGATCCTCGGGGGGGACTTCAGCCTCGGTCTCAAGCAGCTCATGTCCCAGGCCATCGGTGCGGCGACCATCATCTTCGTGATGGGCGGCATCGTGTTCGCCTTCTTCAAGATCCAGAACGCCCTCACCAAGGGCGGCATCCGGCCCACCGCAGAAGTCGAGCTGGCCGGCCTGGACATCCCCGAGATGGGCGTTCTGGCCTACCCCGGGTTCGTCAACACCAACGAGGGAGCGGTCTCACCCGAAGTCGACCCCGGCGGCCAGCCGGCCGTGGTCACCGTCGGGCCAGGGCAGGAACCGCTGGACGTCTGAACCGCGCAGGGGTTTCCTGCGCCTTCAAACCGGTGCCGGCCCTTCGGGGTCGGCACCGGCGCGTGCGGGCCAACGCGCTGCGGCGCGAGCGCCGCGCCACCCGGCCGCTGGTCCTGCGCTCCGGCCTGCCGACGAGGTTCGGCGGACATTTGCCGGCGGCACTCGTATCCTTCGGCCATGGGTCGTCCCGTTCGCCGCGGTCTCGTTGCGCTCGCCATCGCGGTGGTGTTCCTGGTCGCCGCCGCGCCGTCGTGTGGTGGCGGTGGGGGCGGCACCACGACCACCGCGCAGACCACGACCACCGCTCGGTCCACGACCACCGCTCGGTCCACGACGTCCTCCACCGATGCGCCCACGACAACGACACCCCCGCCGTCGCTCGCCGCGCCGTGCGGGCGCACCGCCACACCTCCGGCGGCCTATGACCACGTGGTGGTGATGGTCGAGGAGAACCGCACGTGGACCGGCGGGCGGACCGCCCCGGTCGGCCTCGGTTTCTCGGCCTCGACGATGCCGTTCCTGCACGGTCTCGCCGCCCAGTGCGCCTATTACACCGACTGGGTGGAGACCAACGGCACCCAGAACAGCCTCAACCAGTACATCGGCATGACTTCCGGGGTGGCCAACCCCTCGACGGTGAACGACTGCGTTCCGTCGGTGACCTGCCACTCCACCGACGACAACCTGTTCCGCCAGGTCCGCGTCGGCGGCGGCACACAGCGCACCTACGTCGACGGCGCCACCACCGCCTGTTCGGCGGGACCGAACGCGGCCAAGCACATCCCCGCCCTCTACTACTGGGGTGGCGATGACCGAGCGCACTGCGCCGCCGAGGTCCGTCCGCTCTCCGAGCTGGATCCGGATCATCTGCCGACCTTGTCCTTCGTCGTACCTGACCTGTGCCACGACGGCCACGACTGCTCGGATACGGTCACCGATTCCTTCGCCCGCACCACCCTGGCCCCCATCCTCGACGGAGCTGATTACCGAGCGGGCAAGACGCTGGTGGTCGTGGTCTACGACGAGGATCAGCCGGTGCCCAACTTGCTCATCGCGCCGACGGCCCATGCCGGAGCGATCAGCTCGGTCGCCGGTTCTCATGCCAGCTTGCTCAAGACCATCGAGCAGGTCCTCGGTCTGCCCGTGATGAACCAGGGCCAGCTCCCGTCAGCCATCAGCCTGAGATCGACCGCCCACCTCTAGCTCTGCGCGAAGGCGTTTCTGGGACAAGGGTGCGCGGAAGACGCGCGCCCTAGTCCCAGGAATCAGCTCAGGCGCTCCACGATCATGGCCATGCCTTGGCCGCCGCCGACACACATCGTCTCGAGACCGAACGTCTTGTCCTCGGTCTGCAGCCCGTTGATCAGGGTGGTCATGATGCGGGCGCCGGTCATGCCGAACGGGTGGCCGACCGCGATGGCACCGCCGTGCACGTTCAGCTTCTCGTAGCCGATCCCGAGTTGGCGGGCCGACGGGACGATCTGTGCCGCGAACGCCTCGTTGATCTCCACCAGGTCCATGTCGTCCATGGTCATGCCGGCCCGCTTGAGCGCTTGGCGGCTGGCCTCCACCGGGCCCATCCCCATGATCTCGGGGTTCAAGCCCGTGATCCCGCTGGCCACGACGCGAGCGAGCGGCGTGAGCCCGAGCTCGGCGGCCTTGGTGTCGCTCATCACGATCACCGCCGCCGCGCCGTCGTTGAGCGGGCATGCGTTGCCGGCGGTGACCTTTCCGTCCGGGCGGAACACTGGCTTCAGCCCGGCGAGGGTCTCGACCGTGGTGCCGGCGCGGATGCCGTCGTCGCGGCTGACCACCGTGCCGTCGGGTGTGGTGACCGGTGTGATCTCCCGCTCCCAGAACCCGTTCTCCAAAGACTCGGTGGCCCGTTGTTGAGACAGAGCGGCGAACTCGTCCATGTCCTCGCGGGACACGTTCTCGAACTCGGCCACGTTCTCGGCGGTCTGGCCCATGGCGATGTACACGTCAGGGAAGCCTTCGGGTGGGGTCCAGTCGCCCGCGCCGCCCTCGCTGCGCTTGGCCGTGCGGGCCTCGGCATCGGCGTAGATCAGGTTGTGCGGGCCAGTGTCGGCTGCACCATGCAGGTACCGGCTGACCGTCTCGACACCTGCGGCGATGAACACGTCGCCTTCACCGGCCCGGATGGCGTGGGCAGCCATGCGGATCGTCTGCAGCGACGATGAGCAGTAGCGGTTGACGATCACGCCGGGCACCTCGGGCATGCCGGCCTGGATGGTCGCCAGCCGCGCCGCGTTGTACCCAGCCTCCCCAGCCGGTTGACCGCAGCCGAGGATGACGTCCTCCACCAGGCTTCGGTCCAGTTGAGGAACCTTGTTCAACACTTCGTCGAGGATGAACGCGGTGAGGTCGTCAGGTCGCATGTCCTTGAGCGAACCTTTGACGGCACGGCCGATCGGTGTGCGGGCGGTGGCGACGATCACTGCTTCGGGCATGGACCCTGCTCCTCTGGGTGACGCGGACGGCCCGACCTGTCTAGCGCGACACCCTGCCGGTGGCCCAGCCTGAGCCGGCCGCGCTAGCGGCGGATCAGCCGGAGCACCTCGGCCTCATCGAACCGGCCGCTCCAGACCTTGAGCACCCGGCTGTCCTTGTCGAGCAGGGCGGCGGCCGGCTGAGCGGTGAACCCGAACGGCTCCCAGGCCTGGAAACCGTCGGCCTCATAGAGCAGTGGGAAGGAACGGATGCCGGTCTGTCGTCGGAACTGGCGAGCCTTGGTGGCGGTGTCCTGGGTTCCGACGCCGATTACCTGCAGGTCCTTGGCGTGCTGTCGAGCGAACCGCTCGACGGCCGGGGCTTCCCGGCGGCAGATCGGTCAGTGGGGGGCCCATGCCCAGACCAGCAGTGCCTTGTCCTTCGGCTGGTAGAACGCCAGGTCGACCTGTCGACCCGAACCGACCTCGAGCAGCTTCAGCGACGGCAGCGCCAAACGTGGGTGCGCCGCGGTCCGGCCGGTGCCGTTGCCCGAAGGCGACCCGCCGCCACATCCCGCGCCCACCAGGACCGCGAGAGCGCTCGCGGCGAGGAGAACACGGAGTCGGGACATGTTGGGCAGTATGGCGGACAGATCCCAGCGGGGGAGGTCGGTAGAGGCAGACGTCGGCAGAGCGGCCTGCTACACCAAGGCGATGACCGTCACCGATCGGCCCGACGCCTTGCCGCACTGGGACGTCAGCCCGTTCTTCCCGTCGCTCGGCTCCCGTCAGTTCGCTTCCGCCCACGAAGCCACGGTGGCCGAGCTCGGCCGGCTGCGGGCGCGGTTCGACGAGCTGGACATCCGTGGCGGCGATCGCCGGGAGGCCACCGACGCCGATGCGGCAGCCGTCGACGAGCTGCTCCCTGCGCTCAACGATCTGCTCGACCAGATGCGTCTTGTTGGGGCGTTCCTGTACGCCCATGTGAGCACCGACGCCCGCGACGACGAGGCGGCCACGCTCCAGTCGCGCTTCCAAGCCGACACCGCCAGTCTCGGCACGTTGACCAAGCGGCTGGCGGCCTGGGTGGCCAGTATCGGCGCCGACGGCTTGGTCGCACGCAGCACCGTGGCGGCCGATCATGCCTTCCCGCTGCGCCGGGCCGCACGAGCCGCGGCTCACCAGATGAGCGAAGCGGAGGAGGACCTGGCCGCCGAGTTGGCCCTCACCGGTGGCCGAGCCTGGTCCAAGCTCCACAGCGACCTCACCGCCCGCCTGACCGCGTTGGTTCAGCGGCCGGGTGTCGATCGCGAAGAGCTGCCGATGAGCGAGCGTCAGCGAGCGAATGATCAAGCACAGGTCGGTTTCGTTTCTCGGCCTGAAGGGCCGAGACGCTCATCGGCATCGCCATCAGCCCCGGCGACCCAGAGTCTGCCGATGAGCGTCGTCCGGGGGATGGCCACGGACCCGGACCCTGCGGTGCGTCGCGCCGCCTATGACGCCGAGCTGGCGGCTTGGGACACGGTGGCCGTGCCTTTGGCAGCAGCCATCAACGCGTTCAAGGGTGAGGCCAACGCGCTGAACCGTCGGCGGGGATGGGAGGACTCGCTGGGCCCGGCGCTGTTCGCCAACAACGTCGACCGGCCGACCCTGGCGGCCATGCAGGAAGCGGTGATCGCTTCGTTGCCGGACTTCGCCCGGTACACGAGCGCGAAAGCAAACCTGCTCGGTCACGAGGAAGGGCTTCCATGGTGGGACCTCCTGGGCCCCGTCGGCGCGCTGCGGCGGTTGAGCTGGTCCGACGCCCTCGACGCGGTCGCCGACGCGTTCGCCACCTACTCACCGACCCTCGCATCGTTGGTGCGCCGGGCTGACGCCGAAGGCTGGCTCGACGCCGAACCTCGGGCCGGCAAGCTGGGCGGCGCGTTCTGCATGCCGGTGCATGCTGACGTCAGCCGGGTGCTGCTGAACTTCGACGGATCATTCGACGGTGCCCAGACCCTGGCCCACGAGCTCGGCCACGCCTACCACAACACCAACCTCGGGCATCGCACGCCGCTGCAACGCCAGACACCCATGGCTCTGGCCGAGACGGCGAGCATCTTCTGCGAGACGATCATGGTGCAGGCCGGGCTGGCTCGGGCGGGCGACGATCCGGCGGCCCGGCTCGGCATCCTCGACAGCGACCTGCAAGGCGCGACCCAGGTCGTGGTGGACATCCACTCACGGTTCCTGTTCGAACGAGCGCTGAGCGAGGAGCGGGAGCGGGGCGTGCTGCCGGTGGACCGACTGCGCGAGCTGATGCTCGACGCTCAGCGCACCGCCTACCGCGACGGTCTCGACCACCGGCACCTCCACCGCGACATGTGGGCGGTCAAGGGCCACTACTTCACCGCCTACTACAACTGGCCCTACACGTTCGGGCTGCTGTTCGGGATCGGCCTCTACGCCGAGTTCGAGCGGGACGCCGAGCGCTTCCGACTCGGCTACGACGATCTGCTGTCGGCGACCGGTCTCGGCGAGGCGGCCGAGCTGGCGGCCCGGTTCGGGATCGACGTGCGGTCGGTGGCCTTCTGGACGTCCAGCCTCGACGTGTTGCGCGGTCGCATCGACGAGTTCGTGGCGCTCGCTACGGGAAACGTCGACTCAACTGCCTGAGACGCGTTCGATCACCGGGCCGAGGGTGGCGGCATCTTGCGTGCTGTGGGGGCGGGATGCGAACGTGACCCAATAGCTGATCCCGAACCGCTCGCGTCGTTCCCGGAGCTGGTCAGCCATCTGCTCGTACGTGCCGAGCAGAAGGAACGGTGAGTCGAGCAGCTCGTCGACGGCCAGGTCGCCCCATCGATCGTGCAGCTGCTGGGCGGCCGAGCGCCGATCCGCCGTCACCTCGACCACCTGGATCAGCGCGTTGAGCTCCAATGCATCGAACCGATCACCAGCCTGCTCCCGCACCCAGCAGATGTGGCGGTCCAGCCCTGCTGCGGAGAAGTTCGGGAACACGAGGCCACTGGCGTCCGGGGTATGTGCGAACCCGACGAAACCGACGGTGTCGGCACGCCTGGCGGCGATCGACAGGACACGCCGGCCGTTGCCGCCGACGAGGATCGGCACCCGATGCGCCGGGTCGAGCACTGGCCATGCTCGATGGCCAGTCACCCGGAAGTGCTTGCCGTGGTGGGTCACGTCGTGGCCGTCCAGCAGCTTGCGGATGATGGCCACCGACTCGTCCAACCGCTCGACCCGCACCCCGGCCCGATCGAACCGGATTCCCGCTTGGTCATATTCGGGCTTCATGTGACCAGCACCCAGCCCGAGCTCGAAGCGTCCCTCGGTCAGCATCCCGAGTGCCGCCGCTTCACGAGCCAGTACCACAGGATGGCGGAAGTCGTTGTTGACCACGAGAGTTCCGACTCGAAGCCGTTCGGTCGCCTCGGCCGCGGAAGCGAGCGACACGAGCGGCGGCAACATGTCGACCAGGTGATCAGCCACGAGCAGCGTGTCGAACCCGATGGCCTCAGCTTGTCGCGCGGTGCGCTGCCATGCCGCTCGGGACACCGGAGATCTGGCCGACAATCCGAACCGGAACGGGCGTGGCATCGTGGTGATCGTAGTGCAACCTTTGGGTTGCTCATCAGGCGCTGCGGTGTCTGATTGATGAGGCCGAGCGGCAGACTCCCCGGATGCGCCGCAGCATCCTGCACGACCTGCTGGAGACGTCGATCATGCGGCCTGACGGTCGGCGGCTGACATGGGTGGAGCATGGAGATCCGTCGGGCGAGCCGATCCTGTACTGCCACGGGACGCCCGGGTGCGGCGCCGAGGCGGTGGCTCTGGCCAAGGCGGCCGACGATCAGGGCGCCCGGATCCTGGGGGTCAACCGGCCCGGCTTCGCCGGATCTTCGTTCCAGCCGGGCCGCACCATCCTCGACTGGCCGGAGGAGGCCGCTGCGGTGGCTGACGAGATCGGCGCCCGCCAGCTTCCGGTGTTCGGCTACTCGGGCGGTGGGCCCTACGCCTTGGCGTGCGGGGCCCAACGCCCTGATCGCTTCCCTGTGGTTGGAGTGGCGGCTGGAGTGGGCCCTTTCGAAGGACGGGTCTCGCTGGCTCGCATGAGCCCGAGCGATCGCCGGCTGACCCGTCTGGCTCTGCACGCTCCCCCGCTTGGTCGCGCCGTGCTCCGAGCGGCGCGAGCGGGGGCTGCCGTGGCTCCGGGAGTGGGCTTGCGGAGCTGGAGGGCGAAGCTTCCCCAGGCTGACCAGCGGGTCCTCGACGACGTCGACATCCCGGCACGCGATGCGATGTTCTTCATCGTGGACGCCATGCGGCACGGCGCCCGCGGGGCCATCCACGACTACCGGTTGTTGTCCCAGCCGTGGGGGTTCGACGTCGGCAGTGTCACCGTGCCGGTCCGCTGGTGGCACGGTGCAGACGATCGCACCGTCACCCTCGAAGAAGCTCGTGCGGTCACGTCCATGATCGAAGACGTCACGGTCTCCTTCGTGCCCGAGACCGGGCACCTGCTGTTGGCGGCCATGGCTCGCGAGATCGTGTCCTCACTGGTCGGGCACTGATTCACATCTTGGACACGCATGCCGAAGCTCTTGGTCACCTGCTGACCAAGGCTCCCCGAACCGCCGGCTCGCCGTACTCTGACCTGGTGGCCGACACGGACGATCCGGTGTCCGCCATCGGCGGCCCGCCCATACCGCTCGGACGCAGGGTGGACCTTCCCGGTCGCGGTACGACGTTCGTACGGGAAGTGGCGGGGCCAGCGGGAGCCACCACGATCGTGCTGCTGCACGGGTTGCTCGCCTCCGCCGGGCTGAACTGGTTCCAGGTGTTCGAGCCGCTGAGCCGACACTTCCGGGTGGTCGCTCCGGACCTACGCGGTCACGGCCGAGGCCTTCGCTCACGACGACGGTTCCGGCTGGCCGACTGCGCCGACGACGTGGCCGCCCTGCTGGACGTGCTCGAAATCGAGTCGGCCATCGTGGTCGGCTACTCGATGGGTGGTCCGGTGGCCCAGCTCCTCTGGAAGCAGCATCCCGACAAGGTCGACGGCTTGGTCTTGTGCGCCACCGGAGTTCAGTTCATGGCCGGTGTGCGGGAGCGGCTGATCCTCGTCACCGCCATGACGGCGGCCGCGGCCAGCACCCGGGTCGGCCAAGCGGCCACTCAGGTTCCGCTGAACCTGGTGCGGAGCCGGGTCCCCCTCGTGGTGCGCGACCGACCCTCGAGCTTCCGGCGCTGGGCGGCCGCCGAGATGCGCCGTCACGATCCCCGCCTTGTGATGGAGGCGGCGAACGCCATCGGGAACTTCGACTCGCGATCGTGGATCGGCGGGGTCGACGTGCCGACGTCGCTCATCATCACCAGCCAGGATCGGGCCATCCCGCCGCTACAGCAGATGAAGCTGTTGCTCGCCATCCCACACGCCCGGGTTCACCAGATCGATGACGGTCACACCGTGTGCGCCAAACGCACGTTCATCCGACCGCTGCTCGACGCCAGCCTGGAGGTGGCGGCACAAGTGCGCCGGCAACGCGCCATGCGCTGAGCTCGAAGACGAGTTCTCCGCCGCCTACCTCGGAGCATCCTCATGACTCAGCACCGCGACCAACCCGACCAGGACAAGGGCGAACTGGCGACCCCCGAGGATCAGCAGATATCGACAGAGGCGTCCTCGTCGTCTTCGTCGTCTCCACCTTCGTCTGGCGCGGCCGCCCGACTCGGGGCCGGCGTGGCCGAGCTGCACGTGCCGGAGCCCTCGGCCGATCTCGAACGGGCTCTGCTCCGTCTTGGCACCGTCCTGCCGGTGGTCGGCCTGCTGGTGATGGGTGTCGCCTGGTACCGCGCATCGGGCACCGGCTACGACGCAGAGCAGATCCCGTACCTGATCTCCGGCGGCCTGGTCGGCCTCGGTTGGGTGTTGATCGGGCTCGGGCTGTTCCTGCGCTACTCGCTCACCCGGCTGTTGCGGTTCGGCGTCGCCCGGATGGTCCACGAGCAGCAGGCCCAGGCCGACCGGATGGTCGAGGCGATCGCCCGCCTGGAGCAGGCGATCCGCGACGCCGAGCCGACCGCGAGTTGACCGGCCCCACGGCCCGCTTCCGCGCCGTTCGGTCGGTCGGTCGGTCGGTCAAGGAGTGGGCGTGGTGTCGCCCGAGGGGCTGGAGGACGAGCCCGACGAGGCGCCGCGTTCAGCTTTGGCCAGCTCGCTGAACAGCGCTTTGAACGCGGCATCGGACAGCCGATCGGCCCCGAAGCGGCTCAGGTGGATGCCGTCTCCGGCGCGAGCGAGTTGCGGCTGACCGTCCCCGCCCGGCAGGTAGGCGGCGTAGCCACCGCCCGGCGGAGACAGCACCGGCCGCGAGTCGAGGTAGTGCACCCAGGGTCGTTTGGCCGCCTCGGACTGGTAGATCGAGTTCAGGATGCCCATCCGCTCGCCGAACTCGCCGCTGCGCATGTGCGGCGTGCCAACCCAGATCACCAGCCGCCCTTGCCCGGCCAGCAGGTCCATCGTCAGACCCACCCTCTCGCGGTACTCGGCCTGCCACTCCGGGGTGCGCACCTTGTACGGCTTGCCGTCGACCTCCATCGCTTGGCCGTCGTTGGCGCCGAACATCAAGACGAGCACGTCGGGCTTGGTCGGCAGGACCTGGTCGCGGAGGTGGGCCGGCCAGTCGTAGTAGTCCGGCCGGGTGAGGCCGGTGGAGACGTGGTAGTCGAGGGTGGCGTCGAGGGTGCCCCGTTGAGCGGCTTTCTCGACCATCGACGTGCCGAACTCCTGGGCCATGGAGTCACCGCCCACCCACATCCGCAGGCGGTGGGTGCGGGTGGGTCGCACGGCCTTCACCGTCGGCGGCGGGGCGTCGGGGGCGACGGTGGTGACCGTGACCACCTTGGAGACGCTGCGGGTCCCAGCCTGCGGATCACGGCCGATCGCCGTCTCGATCTTGGCCCTCGGCTGGCTCAACCGGGTCGAGCGACTGAGGGATCGGAGCGGGCCGGCCACATCGAGGGCGACCGTGCGCTTCCAACCGAAGGGTTGGCGCCGAGCGGTGGCGTACAGCGACTCGGCGTTGAACAGCCCGGCCAGCCCGAAGGCGATCAGCCCCACGAGGATGATCTTGCCGGCGGGCATGGGTCGGGCGTGCCCCGCGTCGTGGTAGCGGAGGGTGCGCGGTTGCCGCTCAGGCGGGGCCGTTGGCTCGGCTGGTCTCATCAGAACTGAAAGTAGATGAACGGCGCCACCCCGACGGGACCAAGGGCGTCGATGATCAGAAGGCCGAGGGCCAAGCCAACGCCTTGGAGCACCGGTGACGCCCGGGAGAACAGGTCCTGAGCCCGGTTCGGGATGTCGCTCGGCACGAACTGGGCAGCGATCATGGCCACGATCACGAAGACGACCATTGGTTTGACGAGGGTGCCGACGCCCCACGCCGTGACCAACCGGGTCAGCACCTCACCGGCCTTGGTGAACGACTCGGCCCGGAAGAACACCCAACCCAGGCAGACGATGTGGAACGTGATGAACCAGCGGAACGCCAGGCCCATCGGTCCGGGTTCGGCGACGTGAACCCCTCGGGCCGCCCGACGGTCGTACCACATGCGCTCGAGCACCAGCGCTCCGCCATGGATGGCGCCCCACGCCACGAACGTCCACGCCGCGCCGTGCCACAGCCCGCCGATCACCATCGTGAGGAACAGGTTGCGGCGCATGCGACTGGGGCCGCCATGGTTGCCGCCGAGGGGGATGTAGACGTAGTCCCGGAGCCAGAACGACAAGGTCATGTGCCATTTGCGCCAGAAGCTCTGGATCGAGGTGGCGGCGTAGGGAGCATCGAAGTTCTGGGGGAAGCGGAGGCCGAGGAGGAGGGCGCAGCCGATGGCGATGTCGGTGTAGCCGCTGAAGTCGGCATAGATCTGCACGGCGTAGCCATAGATGCCGAACAGGATCTCCAGGTTCGTGTGCTGGCCGGGATTGGCGAACACCGTCTCGACGATGGCGCTCGACACGAAGCTCGAGACGACCACCTTCTTGAACAGCCCGCCGAAGATCAGCCGGAAGGCCAGCGCCGCGTTGACCCGCCGGGGGTCAGGTCGCTGCTTCAGCTGGGGTAGCAGCTCCCTTGCCCGCACGATCGGTCCAGCCACCAGATGCGGGAAGAACGACAGGTAGACCGCGAAGTCGAGCCACGGCGCCGGCTCGGTGTCGTCCCGGTAGGTGTCGATCACGTAGCTCAGCGCCTGGAACGTGAAGAACGAGATGCCGACCGGCAGGACGATCTGCAGCAGCGGCGGGGTGGCGTGGATCCCGACCTTGGCCAGCCCGCCGGCCACCGACGTGAGGAAGAACCCGTAGTACTTGAAGAACCCCAGCACGCCCAGGTTGGCGATCACCGCCAGGGTCAAGGCGGCCCGGCGCCGCCGAGGGTCGGCCGAGCGGTGGATGGCCAGGGCCGCGGTCTGGTTGATCAACGTCGATCCCGCGAGCAAGAGCGTGAACCGCGGGTCCCACCACGCGTAGAACACGTAGCTGGCGCCGAGGATGAACCACCGCCAAGCCCGCGCGTGGGGACGCAACAGCCAGCTGCCGACGAACGTCACCGAGAAGAAGACGGCGTACTCGAACGTGGGGAACAGCAAGACCGCTCAGTCTCACCATCTTCGCCCGGCCAAGGCAACGACCCTCGCGGCGGACAGGATCAGCGGCCGCGGTGGCGGTGCTGCGGCTGAGCGGCGCGGCGCCTCAGCCGCTCCCGTTCCCAGCTTCCCCGCCGCCGATGCTCCTGTTTCAGCGCAGTGAGCCGCTTCGGGTCGACCGGCTTTCGCCCCGCCAGCCTGTTGTGCCGATCGGTCAACCACGCCACGACGAGGGCGGCGAGCAGCACCATGCCAATGCCGACAACGATCACGCCCATCGGACAATGATGCTGTCCACGTCCGAGCTGGTCACATCCACCGCTCCGATGGTTGACAGGGCGAGGCCGAGCCGTGCCACGGCCGGAACCGCGATGTTCATGGCGGCGAGGTGGCCTGGCCCGAGGACGGCGCGCCCAAGCCGGTGTCAGCGGCCTCGCCGCGCCGTGCTCACTGATCTTCGGCTGGCGGCGGGCGACCAAGTGGCAACCAGGAGGCGAGCAGAGCCACGGCCGGCAGCACGACCGCCACTCCGAGCGCGGTGAGGTTGGCGATCTTGTCACCGGTGCCATACGGCGACAGATGGGTGAGGTGGTAGAGGAAGTGGGGGATTCCGTAGACGAGCAGGGCTGCCGCCGCCGTGCGCACCAACGGTGCCGTGGCTCGCCAGGCGGCTACCGCGGCGAGCAGACCCAGCGCCAGGTTCAAGGTGCCGACGTCACGAACTAGGTGCTGGTTGTACGGACCGTCGACCCTGACCCAATGGCGTCCGAGCCCGGGAAAGGAGTCGTAGAACGAGTGGGGAACGAATCCGGCCCAGTCGCCCACTACCAACGAAGCGAGGGCCATGAGCGCCAGGCAAGCTCGGCTGATCCGCGCCCTCGGACCGACGAACCCATCGGCAGGACGGCGCGGTGCGGCCTTGCCCACAGTGGCTCGATCACTCATGACCAGGACCCTGATGACTCCGGTCGATCTCTGACACCACTGTGGGCCAGCCCTCCCGCACGCTGGGATAGGTCGGCGCCCAGCCGGTCGCCTCCCTGAGCCGACGGTTCGACACGCGCTGAGAGCGGGCCAGGGCCGATGTCCGACGCCCTCCGAGGCGGGCCAACACCGGCCCCGCCGACCGCAGGTGATCGATCTCCAGTGCCGCGGCCAGCGCGTCGTCCCACTCACGGCGTTGAAGCGGCTCGTCATCGACCACGTTGTAGACACCGGCCGGGGCATCGAGGGCGGCCACGACCGCCGCCGCGGCGTCATCCAGGTGGATCGTCGCCTGGTACGCATCGGCCTTGCCGATGCTCGGTGCCAGACGATGTCTCGCGGCGCGCACCATATCGAGGGTGTGCATGGCGTCCGGGCCGTAGTGCTGACCGAAGCGGAGCACCACGCCGGTCCTTCCGGCGGCGGTCATAAGGGCGGCGGCGGCCTCGGCATCTGCTGTGGTGGCGGTGATCGGCGTGAGGTCGAGCGGGCTGTCCTCGTCGAGCCATCGACTGCCGCCGTCGGCGTAGGTGAACGCCAGCGACTCCCCGATGTAACGGCCGACCTCGTCGGCCAACGCCGCGTCCACCAAGAGTCGCGAGACGTCACGTCGAAGTTGGTCGTTGTCGGACCATGCACCGGGCAGAGCCATCTTGGCCATGGAAGGGATGTGGGTGGCCAGGTGGCAGACGACGTCGTGACCGCTTACCGCGGCACACACCGCGCCGGCGTCGAGCAGGTCGATCGTGGACGGTGTCGCACCCAGAGCGCGCACTTGGTCGGCCTTGGCCGAGGACCGGGCCACTCCCGTCACCTCGTGGCCGGCGTCCACGAGCCGAGCGACGGCTCGACGGCCGATCACTCCTGTGGCCCCCGTGACGAACACCTTCATCGGATCACCTCCTGGAACCAGGCGGCCGCTTTACGGGCCGCTCGAACATCGACGTTCTGGCCGAGGCCATGGATCAGGTCAGCCACGGTCTGGGCCCGCAGCTCGGCCCGCCACGCCTGTTCTGCCCGCCCCATCACGGTGGTGATGGTGCAGGGATGCCGGTAGGCGCTGGGTGGGCAGGCGGCCGGGCCCGCTCGGCGGATCTCGGTACAGCGAAACGCAGGCTCGGGCCCGTCGACGGCCAGCACCACATCGAGCACGGAGATCTGCTCCGCCGGCTTCGCCAACCGGTAGCCGCCCTTCGGGCCGGGCACCGAAGCCACGATGCCGACCGCCGAGAGGGCCTGGAGATGCTTGGCCAGGTAAGCCGGTGGGACGTCGTGGAACTCGGCCAATCGCGCCGCAGGCAGTGAGACATCTGGCGGAAGGAGCCCGAGCAACACGCAGCTGTGCAGGGCCCACTCGACCCCTTCGCTGATCCGCATATTTCGGACATTAACTGTCCGAGATAAGCCGTGCAACCGGAGCCTTCGCCGTTGCGGTGACTGACCGACAACTGTCAGACGCCAATGACCTCGACAAGAGTCTCGAGACCCTTGAAGTCGCCGATGTTGCGCGTGTAGAGCGGCAAGTCAGCGGCCAGCGCGGTGGCGGCGATGAGCAGGTCCACCGCTCGAGCTCCCCGCGCTTTCCGCCCTGCGGCGACCACGGCGGCGTAGATCCGACCGTACGCGCGCGCCGCCTCGCCGTCGAACGGCAAGGGGTCGAAGCTGGCCTCGGCTCGTTGCAGACGATCTTGTCGGCGCGCTCGTTCATCAGCATCGTTGGTCGCGTGCGGACCGGCGGCGAGCTCGGCCATCGTTACGGCGCTTATAGCGACTTCGACCGGAAGCCGCTGGACGTTCAACAACTCGAGGTCGATGACGGTCGAGGTGTCGATGACTCCACGGGGCCGGCGAGGACGGTCAGCCACGCGGGCTGAGATCCTGGATGGCGACTCGATCAAGGTCCGCTCGAAGCCGGTCGAAATCGACCTCGGCTGCACCCCGGAACATGGCCACGGCAGCCTCGGCGGTCACGAATCGGTGGCGCCGCAGAGGAGCGAGCTCACCGACAGGAACGCCACTCCGCGTCACGACGAAGGACTCGCCTTGGTCCAGCCTCCGCATGATGTCACCGCTGTTGTTTCGCAGTTCTCGTTGAGTGATCTCGCGTGCCATAGTCGGACCGTAGCACGCCGTGCTACGGCAGCTGGATTCGAATCCCCAAGCTCGGCAACCGGCGGCTAGGTCCGGAACGAGAGGCTGACCGCGAAGTCGCCGGCGTCGTCGGTCCACCACTCGGCCAGCCGCAAGCCAGCGGCCGCCAGCTCGGCTTCCACGTCGTCCCGCCGAAACTTGGCGCTGATCTCGGTGCGGATCTCCTCACCGTCGACGAAGCGCAGGTCGAGGTGGAGCGCACCGATCCGCACCGTCTGGTCTCCGTCAGACCGCAAGCGCATCTCGATCCACTCAGCGTCGCTGTCCCATGCGGCGACGTGGGCGAACCGTTCCGGCACGAAGTCCGCGTCGAGCTCACGGTCGAGCACCCGGAGGACGTTGCGGTTGAACTCGGCCGTGACACCGGCCGCGTCGTCGTAGGCCGCGATGAGCCGGACCGGATCCTTCACCAGATCGGTTCCGAGGAGCAGCGAGTCGCCGGGGCTGAGCTGGGCGGCCAACCGGGCCAACAGCTCAGCCCGCGCGGCTGGTTCGTAGTTGCCGATCGTGCCGCCGAGGAACACGACGAGCCGCCGGCCGCCGCTTGGAAGGCAATCGAGGTGGTGGTCGAAGTCGCCCACCACACCGTGCACCTCCAAGCCCGGATAGCGCTCGGCCATCGCGTTGGCAGCCCATCGCAAGATGCCCTCGGACACGTCGAACGGCACGAACCGGCGGAGCTGGCCGCTCGCATGGAACGCGTCCAGCAAGGTCCGGGTCTTGTCCGACGTACCCGATCCCAACTCGATGACGGTGTCCGCAGCGGACCGCTCGACGATCGCCACCGCCTCGCGCTGGAGGGTCTCCCGCTCACACTCAGTCGGGTAGTACTCGGGGAGGCGGGTGATCTCGTCGAACAACTCGCTGCCTCGATCGTCGTAGAACCACTTGGGAGGCAACGTCCGAGGAGACGAGGTGAGACCGTGTCGAACGTCGTGCCGGAGGGCAGCCCGTAAGTCCGCGGCGGTCAGGTGGACGTCGATCACCGGTTCCACCACGGCCGGTAGCGACGTGGATGTGGATCGAGACATGGAGCAGCTCCTGGCGAGGATGAGACCGGCGAGAACGGGTTGCCGCGGTCGCCGAGGGTTCAGGCGTCGGACGCCAGCCGAAGACCGCTGAACGCCCACCGGGCGCCCGGTGGGAAGAAGTTGCGGTAGGTCGGTCTGGTGTGGCCGACCGGCGTGATGCAGGCACCGCCCCGCAGCACCATCTGGTTGCACATGAACTTGCCGTTGTACTCACCCACCGCACCAGGTGGCGGCCGGAAGCCCGGGTAGGGCCGGTACGGGCTGGCCGTCCACTCCCACACGTCGCCGGCCAGCTGGCGCAGCCCGGGATGCGGCGCGGCGCCGGCGGCGCGGGGATGCAGAGCGCCGGTGCCGAGGTCGTTCGGTCGATCGCCGGCGCCCACCAGCGTGGCCGCTACTTCCCACTCCTCCTCGGTGGCCAGGCGAGCCCCGGCCCAGCGGGCATAGGCGTCGGCTTCGACGAAGCTGACGTGCACCACTGGCTCGGACGGCACCACCGGCCGAAGCCCGCCGAGGGTGAACACCGACCAGCGATCAACTTCGGCCCTCCAGTAGAGAGGTGCCTGCCAACCTTCGAGCATCACTGTGGCCCAGCCCTCGGATAGCCAGAGCTCGGGCCGGAGGTAACCGCCGTCTTCGATGAAGGCCAGCCAGTCTCCGCAGGTGACGAGACGGTCAGCCAGCCTGAACGGCTCGACCAGCACCCGGTGCCGCGGGCCTTCGCTGTCGAAGGCGAAGCCGACGCCGTCGTGGCCGACCTCGACCACGTCGTCCACGTCGATGTCGACCCAGCGCAGCGGCGGCGGCTGGCCCGGATCGGCGGCGACCGGAGCCGGCCGGTACGCGGGGTGCAACGGGTTGCGGGAGAAGACGTGTTTGATGTCCATCAACAGCAGCTCCTGGTGCTGCTGTTCGTGGTGCACGCCGAGGTCGATCAGCGGGGCGACCGCCAACCAGGTAGCCGTGTCGGCATCGGCCAGGAACGCCCCGAGCCGCTCATCGACAAGAGACCGGTAGTCGGCCACCTCGCTCACCGTGGGACGCGACAGCAGGCCTCGGTCGGGGCGGGGGAACCGGGGGCCGACCTGCTCGTAGTACGAGTTGAAGAGATAGTCATAGGCCGGCTCGACAGGCCGGTAGCCCGGAGCGTGCGGACCGAGGACGAACGTCTCGAAGAACCAGGTGGTGTGGGCGCGGTGCCACTTGGTCGGGCTGACGTCCGGCATCGACTGCACCACTTGGTCCTCGGGGAGGAGGGGGGCAGCCAACGTCTCGGTCGTGGCTCGGACGTCGAAGAGGCGGGTCAGGAGCGCTTCGCGCTCATCGGTAGGACAGTCTTCGGCCGACCGCAGCGGTTGCACGACTACCGGTGCCCAAAGGCGGATTCGACCCAGCCGGTGTTCCGGACGGGCGGGAGCGTGAGGCAACTCCATGGATCGGTCATGACTCTCCAATCGAGTGCAGCGCCGAATCGGCTGGCTGAAGATCACCGTAGGGGAGCGACGCGCCCCCGTCGGGGTCAGGGCCTACTCGAACCCCATACCCGGTGGGGTCGAGGAGAAGTAGGCGGCGGTCAGCGTTCCCATTCGGGTGCCCAGGGCGGATCGACCTGGCGTTCGTTGCGATCGAGGGCATCGATCGCCTTCCGATCTTCCTCGCTCAACCACACGTCGAGCGCGGCGAGGTTGGACTCGGCATGGTCTCGGCTGGTGGCCTTCGGGATGGCCGCTACATGATCCTTGTCGAGGTGCCAGCGCAGGACGACCTGCGCCGGCGTGGCCTCGCGCTCGGCGGCGATGCGCTCAATGACCGGGTCCTTGAGCACCCCCCCGCGGCCGAGCGGCGAGTAGGACGTGAACATGAGGTCGTGCTCCAGGGCCATGTCCAACAGCGACGGTTGAGCGAGATAGGGATGGTGTTCCACCTGAATCGAGAAGAACGGAGCCAGTTCGAGGGCTTGTTCGAGCTGGGACGCCGTGAAGTTGCACACGCCGAGGTGGCGGGCCGCCCCGCTCTCCTGTAGGTCGGTGAGCGCTGCGACGTTGGCGGCCAGGCGATCGAGCTCGACCGGCCAGTGGATCATCAACAGGTCGACGTAGTCGGTGCGCAGCTTCGACAAGCTCTCGAACGTCGACGAGCGGATGTGGTCGGGGGTGAGGTTGTCGTTCCACACCTTGGTCGCCAGGAAGACGTCTGAGCGGTCGACCTCCGAGGCCACCAGCGCTTCGCCGATGATGTGCTCGTTGCCGTAGGCCTGAGCCGTGTCGATGTGGCGGTAGCCGAGCTCCAGCGCGTTGAGCAGGCTGGTACGGCAGGCGTCGCCTTCCAGCTCCCATGTGCCGAGACCGAGCGCGGGGACGGTTGTTCCCTGGATGTCGAGCAGGTGCATGAGCCCTGTCTACCGGCTGGCTGCCCGGATAGGGTCCCGCGCCTCCCAGGCTTGCGCTCGTTCGAAGGAGGACTATGCGTGCTGCCGTGCTCCGCCACACCGGCGACGAGAAGCTCGACGTCGCCGATGGGATCGAGGCGATCGCACCCGGGCCCGGCGAGGTCACGATCAAGATCGAGGCAACCGGCGTCTGCCATTCGGACTTGTCGGCGATGACCGGGCTGATCCCCCAACCGACCCCCGCGGTGCTCGGTCACGAGGGCGCGGGTGTCGTGTCGGCGCTGGGAGAGGGTGTGACGACGGTGGCCGAGGGTGACCACGTGATCATCGCCTGGTCACCGCCGTGCGGCCGCTGCGTCAACTGCACAGCCCGCAAGTCACCGCACCTGTGCACCGAGATCCAGTTCGGCCGCTCGATGCTGCCCCGCTTCCTCGAAGGTGACACGCCGCTCACCGGCTTCGCCGGCGCAGGGACGTTCGCCGAGTACACCACCATGCCTGCCGAGGCCGCGGTCAAGATCGACGACGACGTGCCTTTCGAGATCGCCTCGCTCATCGGCTGCGGTGTCACCACCGGCGTCGGTGCGGCGATCAACACGGTGAAGGTGGAGCCCGGCTCCTCGGTGGTGGTGTTCGGTTGCGGGGGAGTCGGCATCGCGGCCATCCAGGGGGCGCGGGTGGCGGGCGCAGCGCAGATCGTGGCCGTCGACCTCGTGCCGGAGAAGTTGGATCAGGCCAAGTTGTTCGGCGCGACCGATGCCTGCCACCCCGACCAGCTCGACCAGGTCAAGGCTGAGCTCACTGGCGACGGGTTCGACTACGCGTTCGAGGCCATCGGCTTGCCGGTCACCATGCGGGCCGCGTTCGACGCGGTGCGCCGCGGGGGAACGGCGTGCATCATCGGTGTCGGAGCCATGGACCAGGAAGTGTCGTTCAACGGGTTCGAGCTGTTCTTCGCCGAGAAGACGTTGAAGGGCAGCTACTACGGCTCGGCCGACGTGCGCTCCGACTTCACCCGTCTGATCAAGCTCTGGCGAGCGGGTCAGCTCGATCTCGAAGGCATGATCACCCGGAAGATCGGCATCGAAGACATCAACGACGCCCTCGACGTCATGCGCCGAGGTGAGGCGATCCGCACCGTGATCACGTTCTGAGGCTCACCCGGCCAGAAAGCTCAACCTGACCTGGCGCTCTTGGTTGTCGAGGTTGGGGTCCACCAAGACGATGCGCTGCCAGGTGCCGAGCAGGATCTGGTCGGCCTCGACCGGGATGCTGAGCGACGGGCTCACCAGTGCTGGCAGGAGGTGGTCCGCACCGTGGCCCTTCGACCCATGGCGGTGGCGGTAGCGGTCGTCTCTGGGCAGAAGGCGGCCGAGCAACTCCGCCAAGTCCGTTTCGCTGCCGGATCCCGTTTCGATCAGCGCCAGACCCGAGGTGGCATGCGGCGCGAAGACGTGGACCAGACCGTCGCCTCGGCTGCGGCAGAACGCTTCCACCTCTTCGGTGATGTCAGTGACGAGACGATCACCGGTCACGACTTGGAGCAGAGTGGAGTCCATCGGCCTCACGGTACGAGCTGACGGCAGGCGTCTCTCGACCGGCCCCCTGGTCAGCGGCCAGCTTCGTGTCAGCGGCGGGCGATGGTGGAGTTGCGCCACGCCGGGTCGTCGGTCACCTCACGCTCGATCTCGAGCGGGGGCGGGAGCCCGACCGGCTGGTCGGCGGAGCTGAGCTCGATCTCGAGCAGCCAGGCATCGATCGGCTCGATGAACTCGTCGAGCTCGAACGCCTGGCCGTCGTGGACGAAGCGGTGGCGCCGTTTGCGGATCGTGGCCCCGACCGTGTCGCGGGCGACGAGCTGGTACTCCTCGGCGTCGAGCGGGCGCTCATCCTCGATACGTTCCACATTCGTGCCGGCCACCGCTCGCTTCTCGGTCAGCACGTGGGTCGCCTCGCCATGACTGAGCTCACGGCGGACTCGACGTTCCACTCCGGCCGGCGCGTCGAGGTACCGTTGCTCGATGTCACTCACCTCGATGTCGCCGCACTCGGCCCGCAGCGCATCGAGATCCGCCGGCTGAGCCAGCAGGTACTTCCGCTCGATCTCGGTGGCCACGCCTCCAGTGTCACCCATGCGGCCGCCCCCCAGGCCGGGAGCCATCCGGCTAGGACTGAGCGAGGGGATGGGTGTCGTCGGGATAGCGGCTTCCCAACAACACGGTGATCCCGCCCGCGGTCTTCGCCGTGTTCGAGACGTCCCACAACCTCAGCTCGTAGTCGTAGCTCGGCATCCACGCGAACGTGATCGGTTGGCGCTGCTCCCTGGTGAGTGCGCTGTGGATGACCGCCCGCAGCGCCTCGTGAATGCCCTCCGGTAGGGCGTCCAGGTAATCGGCTACATCGGCCACGTCGGAGTCGAGCTCACGGGCTGCGTCGGACAACTTCCGTCCCGGCTCGAACAGCTCGGCCGGGATCTCCTCCAGTCGATCTGGCAGGGACATGGCGTTCAGCTTGCTCACTACTTTCTGAAATGCCGGCATGCGGGCCTCCGAGGTCAGTGGTCGGCACAGGTGAGCACGGAACGCCCAAGCCGCACAACCGCCTGGGCCCACGATGTACCTCGGGCCATTGGCGGCGGCGGTGTACCGTCCGCCCAGCCCGCTATGGCCCCTCCGGTCCGCTTCGCAACGACGCCCGACGGCGTGACCATCGCCTACTGCACCTGGGGCGCCGGTCCGCCGGTCGTGTTCGTCCGTGGCTGGATCACCCACCTGGAGATGCCGGACAGCAACCCGACGTTTCGCTCGTGGCTCACTCGGCTGGGCGACCAGCTCGCCGTCACTTGCTACGACAGTCGGGGCAACGGTCTCTCAGACCGCGACCTCCCGCACGGTCCCACCTTGGACGATCTCGTCACTGACCTCGAGACAGTGATCGATGCGCTCCAAGAGCGCAGCGTGCTCTTGTGGGGATCCAGCTTCGGTGGGCCGATCGCCATCCGGTACGCGGCGCGCCACCCGGAGCGGGTCACCCGCTTGATCCTCGACGGCACGTTCGCCGACGGTCGACAGCTCTCCTCGAACGAACGGCGCGACGCCTTCCTGTCCCTGTTGCGCCTGGCCGTGCAGCAGCCCAACGCGATCTTCGCCGCTTTGAGCTACCTCACCGATCCGGCACCCGGCATGACCCATGAAGCCAGGGTCGAACTGTTGCGCCAGTCGATCGCGCCGGAGCTGTTGGAGCCGCTGTACGGGCTGCTCTTCGACATCGACGTCACCGAAGAGGCGAGGCGGCTGGCCATCGACACGCTGGTGATGAACCGGTCCGGAAGCCGCGCCGTGCCGGTGAGCGCAGGCCGCCGCCTCGCCGCGTTGATACCCAACGCCCGCTTCGTCGGTCTGCAGGGACGAGCCCAGAACCTGTGGGAGGAGGACCCGGGGCCGGCCTTGGCCGCCATCGGTGAGTTCCTCGGCCTGGAGCTGGTCCCGGAGGAGCCGCTGAAGGTGGCCACCGACAGCTCCCGTCCCCGAGCGGTGATGTTCACCGACATCGAAGAGTCCACCGCGCTGACCGCCCGTCTGGGCGACGAGGCGGCGCAGGAGATCGTTCGGATCCACAACCAGATCGTGCGCACCGCGCTGGCCGCGGTGGAAGGGATCGAGGTCAAGCACACAGGGGACGGCATCATGGCCTGGGTCCCCTCCATCACCGGTGCCCTGGCCGCGTCGATCGCCATCCAGCAGGCTCTCTCCTCACACGCCGACAGCCGCCCCGGGACGGCGTTCCGGGTGAGGGTCGGCATCAACGCCGGGGAGCCACTGGCCGAGGACGAGGACCTGTTTGGTTCGGTCGTCCAGTTGGCCAGCCGCACGTGCGCGATGGCGGCTCCAGGGGAGATCCTGGCCACCAACGTTGTCCGGGAGATGGCGGCCGGCAAGGGGTTCCACTTCGAGGATCGGGGAGCTCAGGAACTGCGGGGGTTGGCTGAACCCACCAGGCTCTGGCGGGTGGGTTTCTCCTGATCCGGCTCCCGCCGCCCGCCGGTAGGGTGCCCCTTCACCGACGGAAGGAGCTCGCATGCTCGACCCCCGCCACAACATCGCCATCGAGTTCTGCGTTCCCTGAAACTACGTTCCCCGTGCCGTCGGTCTGGCGGACGATCTTCTCACTGGTTGGGCGCCGATCATCGAGCGGCTCGACTTGATCTCTGCCTCCAAGGGACGGTTCGAGGTCACCGTGGATGGTGAGGTCCTGTTCTCCAAAGCCAAGCTGGGTCGCCACGCCGAACCGGGGGAGGTGGCGGGTTTGGTCCGCCAGCGCATCGGGCCGGAGATACCGAGGGACTAGCAGCACCGCCTGGCATCAGAGCATCGTCAACGCCGACATCATGATGCTAGGCTTCGGCCGTGCGCACCACAGTCACCCTCGACGCCGACACCGAGGCGCTGGTGCGGCGACTGATGCGGGATCGCAACCTTTCGTTCAAGGAAGCTGTGAACGACGCCATCCGGGCCGGATTGGTGGGCGAGAAGCGGGGCGCTCGGTTCCGCACTCGCAGCGCCCCCCTAGGAACGCCAGGAGTCAACCTTGATCGTGCGCTGCAACTGGCGGCGCAAGTCGAGGACGACGAGATGGTCCGGAAGACGCGCGTCGGCAAGTGAACCTCGTTGACGCCAACGTCCTCCTGTACGCCGTCAATGAGTCAGCCGAGCACCACGAGGAATCCCTCGCTTGGGTGGACGAAGCGCTCAGCGGTCGCGAGCCGGTCGGGTTCAGTTGGGTCGTCCTGCTGGCTTTCACGCGGTTGTCGACCAAGATCGGGCTCTTCCCTCACCCCCTGCGGGTGGAGCACGCGCTCCGGCAGATCAGTGACTGGCTCACTCAACCACCAAGCGTCGTCCTTGAACCGACGGTGAGGCATCTTGCGATCCTCACGGGCCTGCTGAACCAGGTTGGAGCGGGCGGAAACCTGGTCAGTGACGCCCACTTGGCCGCCCTCGCCGTGGAGCACGGCGCCACGATCATCACCTACGACAACGACCTCGGGCGGTTTCCCGGAGTCGACTGGCGGCGGCCGCCCGGCCAGGCATGAGCGCACCTTCTGGTCACGCCACCTGGGCTGGGCGACGTCGTGGATCCCATTAGGTTGGAGCCGTGCACGTCGAGGTGGGCCCGGTGCCGTCGGCCAGCGTGTTGGCCTGGCTCGACTACGCCGAAGCGGTGATCTCTTCAGACGAAGCTGCCCCGACGGCTGGCGACGACATCCCCGCTGATGTCACCGAATCATTTGCGCGGTACATCGCCGAGTGGCACCGACAAGCCAGCCGAGATCCGGAGTTCCTCTGGACCGCCGACATACCCGACGAAGTGGCCGAGTACCTGATCCTCGCGTTCTACCGGGTCGTCCAGCGCTTAGCCAAGGCGGCCGAAGCGAGGGGGACGGCTCTGTCGCCGCCTGAGGGCGAGGCGTTCTACGTCATGCTCGTGCACGGGCTGCTCGACGGTCTGGCTGCTGAAGGCCCCGGCGCTGCGGAGTTCTCCGACCACCTCAAGAGCTTCTGGCCCGGTCTCGTGGCTTAGTCCCGCGGTCCCCTTCGAGCCTCAAGCAAGGACGGGCTTGATGGCCTGACCGGCCCGGATGTTCTGGTCGACGCCGTAGGGGTTCTTGGCGACCTGGCCCATGATGAGCACCCAGTCGATCCCCTTCGAGTATTGGGCCGGGTTCTCGATGGTGGACGTGTCGATGACCGTGACCGGATCGAACACGGTGATGTCGGCGTCGGCTCCCCGTTGCAGCCGACCCTTCTTGCGCAGGGCCGGCACCTGCCGTTGGAGGCGCTCCGCCGGCATGATGGTCATCTTGGCCAGTGCCTCGTGGAGGCTGATGACCTTGAGGTCTCGGCTGTAGCGGCCGAGGGTGCGGGCGAAGCATCCTGTGGAGCGCGGGTGGTTGTGGTTGCCGGCGGTGAGGATGGCGTCGGAGCCGATCATCACGTGCGGGTCGCGCAGGCAGATACGCACATCGGCTTCGGGGATGGCGAATGCCGCGGTGAGCTTGTTCGCCCGTTGAGCCTGGCCGAAGGTGGCCGCGGTGAGCCGTTCGTTGGTTCCGGCCACCTGAAGGTCGCCGTAGGAGATGCGGAAGCGTTCTTGCCAGCCGGGGTTGAACCGGGCTGAGCCGAGGTAGGTGGCCCAGAAGTCATAGGGGTACATGCAGGCACTGACGTCATAGCCCTCGTCGCGCGCGGACTGCAGGCGCTTGAGCGACTTCGCCATGTCGAACGTGCCGCCGGTCGAGATGATGTGCTCGACGTGGACGCGAGCGCCGGTCTGTTTGGCCACCTCCACGATCTCGTCGAGCGTTTTCTGGTTGGTGCCGACCGCTGAGAAGCGGCCGTGAAAGAAGCACGGCACGTCGTTGGCCTTGGCCACAACGGCCAAGGCCTTCATCTCGTCGAACGTGATGCCTGGCGTGTACTCAGGTTCGAAGTCGACGCCGATCCACCCTTCGTGGATCTGGCGGTCACATTCGGCGGCCAGCTGGGCGATCTGGGTCGGGCTGGCCGCTTGGCCGATGCCCAGGCCGAACAAGTTGTTGCGGATCCACGGGTTGTCGAACGCGCCGCCGAAGTGCACCGGGCAATGACCCTCGTAGCGGGCGAAGAAGTCGACGGCCTTCGCGTTGATGCCGTGCATGCCGAGATTGGTGGTGACCCCGTCGCCGATCTTGAACCGCGCTCCGTAGTCGTCGGGCTCGTAGGAAAGGAGGTCGATGAACCCGGCGCTGACCACCTTGTCGGTGGCGTCGATGGTCCTGCGTCCCTTCAGGCGCTGGGTCTTGATGGCGGTGATGGTGGCGCCGTCGATGCCGACGTCGGCGATGCGATCGAAGTGGGTTGCCGAATCGATCACCCGACCCTTGGTGATCACGGTGTCATAGACATGATCATCGGGTGGTTCGGGCTTGGCCTGCTCCAGCGCGGGCGCGGCTTTCGGGCCGGTGTCAGCGGGCTCCCGGTGATCGGCTCGGACCGCGGATGCTTTGTGGTCCTTGCCGTGCCCGCCGAGCAGCCGGGCCAGCGCAGCGACGTTGGCCGCGCCATACCCGAGCGCGATCAGCAGACGGCGACGGTCCGGAGAGGCAGGACGATCGTCGGTCACGCCGCTCCAAGCTACCCGGACAGGTGGCGAACCCAAGCCACGTGGCCGACGGCCCCTGCCTCCCAGCTCGGCCGCCGCGCATCACGATCTCAGCCGCCGGCCGGCTGACGCGCAGGCGGCGCCGATGAGGGTCAACCCTCCGCCGACGCTGCCGAGTCCGGTCAAGGGCAGGCCGGTCTTGGCCAGCGTGCGGGTTGGTGGAGGAGCCTGAGCAACCATCCTCGGCGGTACCGCCCCGACGTAGGTGGCAGGGGGCGACGGCCCCACCGTTGTTCTCGGCGACGATGGACTCGGCGCGGCGGTGCCCGAGGGGACCGGGGTGGTCAGCGCCGTCGTCGGCCCGGCAGGTGTGGCGGTGGTGGAGGTGGCCGACGGCCCGCTGGTGGATGTGGTGGCGGTCGGGACGGTCGATGTGGTGGTGGTCGATGTGGTGGTCGGGGCGGGCGGCGTCGTGGTCGGGATCGTCGTGGTGGTCGGGGTCGTCGTGGTGGTCGGGGTCGTCGTGGTGGTCGGGGTCGTCGTGGTGGTCGCCGGCCCGCTGGTCGATGTGGTGGTCGGGGTCGTGGTGGTGGTGGTCGATGTGGTGGTCGGGGCGGGCGGCGTGGTGGTCGGGGTCGTTGTGGTGGTGGATGTGGTCGGCGGGACCGGCGCCGGTGGTCGGGCGGCGAACCCTGCGTGCGCCGCCAAGTAGCTGTGCTGGGCGCGGATCACCCGCTGGCCGTCGCCTCGGGTAGGACCGAAGGCGGAGAGCTCCGGAAGCGGGATGGTGGCCACGGCAGAGACCTGGTTGTGACCTTCGACGGCGCGGATCGTCAAGCGGGCCGATCCGTCCGCGCCGGTTCGAGCGATCAGTGGCGACTCGGCTCGACTACCGGTGACCCGGAAGACGACCGGCGCTCCTTCGACGCCGGCACCCCGGGCGTCGACCACCCGAGCTACTGCCTCGCCGCGCGCTCCGGGCCTCAGCTCCGGGAGCGTCAACACCAGACGGAACGGGGTTCGCAACTCGGCGTGAGCCAGCGCGTCGTGCACGAACCCGCGCCCCAGGCTCAAGATCTCGGCCTCGTGACCGCCGAAACCGGCCAGGTCCGACGGGCGAAGTCGAAACAGGTCGAGCGGTCCTGAGGGATAGCGGGCGCCGACCAGGTGGTGGGTGGCCAGAGCGATCGCCGCCGACCGGACCGGGCCGGCGGTCGCGGCGTTGCGGAACAGCAGCCATGCGAGCGCCGTGCGAACCGGCGCAGCCACCTCGGGCAAGCCGATGGCCCGGTAGAGGAGATCGCGGTCCGGTGCCGGTCGTTCGGCATCGATGCACCAGGTCGCGTCGAGTTCCGGGCCCAGCGCGAAGCTGCCGAACCAACCGGAGTCGCCGTCGACGATGGCGTGAAAACCTTGGCCGTGGACGACCGTGGCCGAGGCGTGGCCCGGCGCGAGCGCGACCACCCCCAGCAGGGCCGAGGCGGCAACCGCCGCAAGTAGCGCCCGAGGAGCGCGAAGACGGGCGAGGTGCAAAGTGCTGGACACGGCGGTGCCCCTTCCGAGACGTCGGATGCGGGGTCGGGCGGTGCCGACGAGTTCGCCGAGGCGTGACACTGACTGGTGCTGGGCAGCGATGCTGCGAGAACCGTCGTCCTTGAGCGGGCATCGGCCCGGAACGACGGTGGCCGACACTCTGGCATCCCCAATGCGCCTGGGCAAGGCCCCTGTTTGGCTAGGTGGGATCGAACGGCGCGCCGGGCCATCCGGACACGGCCCCGTCGCCTGAGCGTCGGCGACTGGTCAGCACTGCGTCAGCGCGGGATCACCGGAGCCGTCTACGGTTCGAGTCGAGCGCTTCCGGCGGCGATCGCCGGGTCGAGGGGAGGCTGCATGGCGAGCGTGATCTTCGAGCAGGTGTCGAAGCGCTACGGCGACGTCACCGCCGTCGAGGATCTGTCCCTCGAGATCCTGGACGAGGAGTTCATGGTCTTCCTCGGCCCGTCGGGCTGCGGCAAGACCACCGCCTTGCGGATGATCGCCGGCCTGGAAGAGATCAGCGAAGGCACCTTGCGCATAGGTGACCGGGTGGTGAACGACATCGAGCCCGGCAAGCGCGACGTCGCCATGGTGTTCCAGAGCTACGCCCTGTATCCGCACATGACCGTGGCCAAGAACATCGAGTCGCCGTTGATCGTGCGGGAGTACCGCGTGGACGGCGCCGACCAGCCGGCCCGCAGGTTGACCAGGAACGAGCGGGAGGAGCGGGTGGCCGAGGCCGCTCGTATCCTCGGCCTCGGTCCTTATGTCAAGCGCAAGCCAGCGGCTCTGTCCGGCGGGCAGCGGCAACGGGTGGCCCTGGCCAGGGCGATCGTGGGCCGACCCCAGGCGTTCCTCATGGATGAACCGCTGTCCAACCTCGACGCCAAGCTGCGGGCCCAGACCCGAGCGGAACTGGTCGACCTGCACCGGCGGGTCGAGACCACCGTCGTGTACGTCACCCACGACCAAGTAGAGGCCATGACCATGGCCTCGCGGGTCGCGGTGATGGAGGGCGGCAAGCTCCAGCAGGTGGGTACGCCCCAGGAGGTCTACGACTCGCCGACCAACCTGTTCGTGGCCCGCTTCATCGGCACCCCGCCGATGAACACGTTCGAGGCCACGGTCGGCACTGCTGACGCACCAGGGCTCGTGGTCGGCAACGGACGGCTACCACTCCCACCCACGCTGGCCACCCACCTCGACGAGCACCAGAAGGTGTTGGCCGGTGTGCGCCCCGAGCACCTCGTGGTCGGGACCGCCGGGGGGGAGGACGGCGTGCAGGCCACGGTGCAGAACGTGGAGTGGCTGGGCCACGAGAGCCTGGTGAACCTCGACGTCGACGGGCAGCGGGTCGTGATCCGGATCACCGGATCCACCGCTGCACTGGCTGCCGGGCAGGTTGTTGGCCTGACGGCAGCCGCCGCCCACGTGTTGCTGTTCGACCCCGCCTCCAGCGAGCGCATCCCGTGAGCCGAGTCAGGCCGAACGGGTGAGCATCTCCGAGTCGGTGGGCACCGCCACCGCCGCGCCAGCCGAAGTGGTGGCCGAGGCCTCACGACCCGCCGGCCGCGCCGGCGGTCACCGGGCCAAGGAAGGGTTGCTGGCCGCCGCCTTCCTCATCCCGTCCACGGTCATCTTCGTGACGTTCTTCTTCCTGCCGTTCTTCAGGCTGTTCAACTACGGGCTGCACCGCAACAACTCGTTCGGCACGAACCTGCGCTACGTCGGGCTCAAGCAGTACCGACAGGTGCTCACCGGTCACGACTTCACCGAGGGCCTCCTGAACAGTGGCAAGTACGTGCTGTTCACCGTGCCCGTCGGGCTCATCCTCGGGACGCTCCTGGCGGTCACGGCCAACCGCAAGCTGCGGGGCATCAAGATCTTCCAGACGATCTTCAGCTCCACGGTGGCCACATCGGTGGCCGTGGCTTCGGTCATCTTCTACGTGCTGATCAACCCCCAGGTCGGGGTGTTCCGGGTCGACTGGCTGGCCAACCCCAACCGATCGCTGTTCCACATGTCGGCGCTGCTGGCCGTGTCGCTGTCGTCGATGTGGCAGAACCTGGGCCTGTCGTTCGTGATCGTGCTGGCCGGCCTGCAGGCCATCCCCGAGGAGGTCCTCGAAGCGGCCACCCTCGACGGGTTCGGGCCGGTGCGGCGGTTCTTCCGGGTGACGTTGCCCCTGCTGTCGCCGGTGCTGATGTTCCTGGTGGTGGTGCTGAGCGTGTTCGCGTTCCAGGCGTTCGCCCAGATCGACATCCTCACCCAGGGCGGCCCGACCGCCGGCGACACCGAGACGCTGGTGTTCAAGATCTTCAACATGCAGACCCCCGGTAAGATCGGCGCCGGCTCGGTACTGGCCATCGGCCTGTTCGGTGTCACGTTCGTGGTGACCCTCGTGCAGTTCCTGATCCTCGACAAGCGCGTGCACTATGGCAGTTGAGCGAGGGTCGATCGGAGGTCAGTCGTGACGGCAGCCGTGCGGCCCGGCCGGTCATCGAGGGTCGCCCGGGACGCGGGCACATACCTCCTCCTCGTGCTGCTGGCGGCCATCGTGCTGTTCCCCGTCTACATGACGCTCGTGCGGGCGCTGTCGACCCCGGTCAAGTACGTCGAGGCCGGCAGCCCGCCCTACCCCGTGGACGTCCAGTGGGACATCTTCCAGCGGGCCTTCCGAGCCGGGTCGCTCGGGCCCGAGATGCTGCGCAGCCTGGTGGTCACCGTCATCATCGTCGGTGGCCAGGTCTTGACCTCCGTGCTCGCCGCGTACGCGTTCGTGTTCCTGCGCTTCCCGCTCAAGCGCCTCGTGTTCGCCCTGTTCATGGCCACGCTGATGCTGCCGCTCGAGGTCACGCTGATCGGCAACGTGGAGACCATGCGCAGCCTGCGCTGGTTCGACACCTTCCAGGGCCTGACGGCCCCGTTCCTGGCCACCGCGTTCGGCACGTTCTTGATGCGCCAGGGTCTGCTCGGCATCCCCAGCGAGATCCGCGACGCGGCGAGGCTCGACGGATACGGCCACCTGGCGTTCCTCCGAAAGTTCGCCATCCCTCTGATCCGGCCGGTGCTCGGTTCGTTCGTGCTCATCTCCTTCCTCGGCGCGTGGAACCAGTACCTATGGCCCCGCGCCATCACCACCAAGGCGTCCTGGAACACTGTGCAGATCGGTATCGCCGGTCTCGCGTCGTCCCGGCCGGAGAGCGCGAACATCGCAGTCGCCGGAGCACTGGTCGCCGCCGCCCCCATCGTTGTGTTGTTGATCTTCTTCCAGCGTCACATCATCCGAGGCCTGACCGCTGGCGCGGTCAAGGGCTGACCGACTTCATCCCAGGAGCTGTCCATGCGCACTCGCACCCGTGTCGCCATCGTGGCCGTCGCCTTCGTGGCGATCGCCGCGGCCTGCAGTGGCGGCGGAGGAGGCGGCGGGGCAGCCGGCGGCGCAGGAGGAGGAGGGGGCAAGGTCTCCAAGCAGAGCCTGCCCAAGTGCCCGCTCGACGCGCTGCAGAAGGCCAAGGGCAAGGTGAGGGTCGTGATCTGGCACGGCTGGGGTGCCACCATCAAGGACACCCTCGACAAGCTGGTGAAGGAGTACAACGCCAGCCAGGACAAGGTCGAGATCGACGCTCAGCCCGAGGGCAAGAGCTATGACGAGGTGTTCAAGAAGTACACCGCAGCCATCCCCAGCAAGCAGCTTCCGGGCATCATCCAGCTAGAGGACACGTCGCTCCAGACGATCATCGACAGCGGCACGGTGCTGCCCGCCGAGTCATGCATGAAGGCCGACCACTTCGACCTCAGCCAGTTCCAGCCGGCGGTGCGCAGCTACTACACGTCCAACGGGGTGTTCTGGCCGGGCTTCGCCGCCGTGTCGGAGCCGGTGCTCTACTACAACAAGGTCCACTTCCAGAAGGCCGGCCTGGACATCAACAAGCCGCCCCAGACCCTGGCCGAACTGCGCACGACCGCCGAGAAGCTGAAGAAGGCCGGTGTCAGCAAGAAGCCGCTGTCTTTGATCCTCAACTCGTGGTTCACCGAGTCGTGGCTCAACGGCATCGGCGTGGACACGGTGAACCACGACAACGGCCGCTCCGGCACTGCAGACAAGGCGACGTTCAACAAGCCCGAAGCGGTCAAGTTGTTCACGTTCCTCAAGAAGATGAAAGACGACGGCCTGCTCGATCCGATCCCGGGTACCGACGGCCAGATCAACCAGTACCTCGCACTCGCCCAGCAAAACTCGTCGATGACGATCGAGACGTCGTCGGCGGCCACCACGATCAAGGCGTTCCTCCAAGGCAACCTCGATCCAGCCCAGTTCGGGAGCGGCGCGATCGACGTCAACAAGAACAAGCTCGTGCCCGGCGCCGGTCCGTTCCCGGGCATCAAGGCTCCGGGTCGGGTCCGGGTCAGTGGTGCGGCGATGTTCATCGTCAAGACGTCCAAGCCCGAGGTGCAGGCCGCGGCGTGGGACTTCCTCAAGTTCATGCTGCAAAAGCAGCAGTCGGTGCGGTTCCACATCGGCGCGTCGTACCTGCCGGTGATCAAGGGAGCGCCCGAGGACCCCAAGGTCCAGAAGTTCTGGAAGAGCGACCTGGCCGGCGTGATGCTGAAGACGTCCTACAGCCAGCTCGACGCCGTCGATCCGAAGGCTCCAGGCCCGATCATCGGCCCTTACCAGGACTACAAGAAGGCCCTCCAGAACGCGCTGTCAGCCGTGATGCTGAAGAACGCCGATCCAGCCAAGGCTCTGACGACCGCGCAGAAACAACTCGACTCGGACATGCAGCGCTACGTCGAGGACAACGGCGGATAGACGCGTCGGGGCAGGGAGACGCTTCCCTCCGAGGCAGTCGTAGGCTCTGACCCTTGAAGATCTACACGCGCAAGGGAGACGACGGGACCACCGGGTTGTTGTACGGCGATCGGGTCGCCAAGGACTCGCCGCAGCCTGTGGCCTACGGGTCGGTGGACGAGGCTCAAGCTTTGATCGGTGTGGCCCGGGCGGCCAGCGAGCGCGACAGCGATCTCGACGCCATGCTCGTGGGGATCGAACGTGACCTTTGGGTGCTGATGGCCGAGCTGGCCACCGCACCGGCCAAGCGGGATCGGTTGACCCCTGGCCAGAGCCTGGTCACCACGGCGATGGTGGAGGCGCTCGAAGGCTTGATCGATTCGGTGATGGAGCGGTTCGAGGCTCCGACCGAGTTTGTGGTGCCGGGCCAGAACATCGTGGCCGCCCACCTCGACGTGGCCCGGACGGTCGTGCGTCGATCGGAGCGTGAGGCTTTGGCGGCGACGGTCGACGGGTCGGTGGTCGGACCGTACCTGAACCGGTTGTCGGACCTGCTGTGGGCGCTGGCCCGTTGGCAGGAGGGCGTGTCGCTGGCCGCACGTCCAGCGTCGAAGACGACCGCTTGAAGACCCTCCGCCGGACCTGATCAAGGAGCCTGGATGCCACCCACTGTCACGTTCGCCTCTGGGGTTCCGGAGCAAGTCGACCTCCTGGCGGTCGGTGCGCGGCAGGATCATCTGGCTGCGGACACCTCGGGCTTTGATGAGGCGCTGCTGCATGCCCAAGGCTTCACCGGCCAAGCCGACGAGACCGCTTTCGTCGCCCATGTGGATCACGGCCTGTGCCTCGTCGTCGGTCTCGGTCACGGCGCCGCCGCGGATCCGGCAACGCTCCGCCGAGCCGGCGCGGCGGTGGCACGCGCGTCACACCGGCACCGAACGGTCGCCACGACACTGCTCGACTTTGCCCTGGAGACTGCCCGCCCCGCGGCCGCCCAGGCCCTGGCCGAAGGTCTCGCGCTCGGCGCCTACCGGTATGGGCGCTTCAAGGAACCCGAAGCGGATGAGGATCGCCTTGCCGAGGCGACGATCGTCGGTCGAGGCGGACAGCGGGTCGGTGCCGCGGTCGGGCGTGGTGTCCGGGTGGCTGAAGCGGTCTGCCTGGCCCGCGATCTGGTCAACACACCCGGCGGGACCCTCACCGCACCAGCGTTCGCCGACGAGGCGGCGGCGGTCGCCGGGCGGGCGGGGCTGTCGGTCACCGTGTTGGATCGGGAGGGGATCGAGGCGGCCCGGCTCGGCGGGCTGCTAGGAGTGAACCGCGGTTCCGCCCTGCCGCCGCGCCTGGTCCAGATCAGCCACGAGCCCGAGCAGCCCCGAGGTTTCATCGCCCTGGTGGGCAAAGGCATCACGTTCGACTCTGGCGGCTTGTCGATGAAGTCACCCGAAGCGATGACCGACATGAAGCTCGACATGGCCGGCGCGGCGGCGGTGCTGGCGGCCATGACGCTGCTGCCCGAGGTCGCACCGAGGCTGCGGGCGACCGCCTTCCTGCCGCTCACCGACAACATGGTCGGCCCGGACGCCACCCGTGTGGCCGACGTGGTCACCATCCGCAACTCGAAGACCGTTGAGGTGCTGAACACCGACGCCGAAGGCCGACTCATCCTGGCCGACGGCCTGTCCCTGGCCACCGAGCAGGAACCCGATGCCATCATCGACGTGGCGACCCTCACCGGTGCCTGCATGACCGCCCTGGGAGCGCGGACGGCCGGGCTCATGGGCAACCACCAGGGCTGGCTCGATCAGGTGCGGGCCGCGGCCGACGAGGCCGGCGAGGCGATGTGGCCACTGCCAATGCCTAGTCACCTTCGCAAGGGGCTCGACTCGGATGTGGCGGACCTGCGCAACATCGGCAAGAGCAAGCACGGTGGAGCGCTTACCGCCGCGCTGTTCCTGCAGGAGTTCGTCGGGGAGGGGATCCCCTGGGCCCACCTGGACATGGCCGGGCCTGCTTTCGTGGACGAGAACGACGGCGAGGTGTCGAAAGGTGGCACCGGGTTCGGCGTGCGTCTGTTGGCCCAGCTGTTCGCCGACTGGAAGAAGCCCGGGCCGGCCTGAGCTACCCGAGCGCGTGCTCAGGCGGCATCGCCGCCGAGCCCGTTGGTCACAGGCGTCGGTTCGCCGTGGCTGAGGCTGTCTGTTGGCTGGATGGGCGAGCCGGTCATCTCTTGGGCAGCTTGCGCGGCTTGGCGGTGGCGGTCGAGCGCCCAACGGGTCGCGTCGTGAGCCACCGCCGGATGGAACTTCCACCGGTGAAGCTGGCGCTCGGCCGCTTCGGTGTCCTCGCCGAGCTCGAGCAGGCTGAGGGCCAGCCTGCGCGCCCGGCGAAGGCGTTGGGTGGCATCGGGTGTGCGCAGGTCGGCTTCCAGCCAGCGACGATGAGCGTCCTGCAAGGTGACCGGCAGGCGCGACACCTGGTGGCGGTTCAGCGGGGGGAGCTTGCGCCGCACGGCCAAGCCGTCGCCTCCGCACATCTGGGCCAGGCTGAACTGGCAGCAACGGGCCAGGGAGCGGACGAAGGGGGAGTGGCGGCCGTTCTTCGAGCTCAGCCCCAGCGAGCGGGCGGTCTCGGCCAAGGCCAGGTCGAAGCCCTCGGGTTCGGCCTCCAAGCCAGCGGCCAGCCGGCGGAGCAGCCAGGTCGTCGAGGGCCCGAGGATGCCGAGCCAGAACTGCTCGACGTAGGCCGACCTCGGGTCGTGCCCGAGGCTGTCGATCACTGGATCCGGCCAAGCGGTGACCCTGAGGTGGTCGGTGGGGAGGAGCGGGTCAGGAAGGGAGATGGATACGGACATGGGGCCTCCAAGGGGAGGGGCGCTGCGACGCGCCTGCGGCGATCGGACCTGGCCGAGACGTCCCTTAGGACTCTCATGGGGACTATCTACTTGACGCACCATGTTGGGTTTAGTAGATTGTCGGTGTGGACGAAGCCCTGAACCTCGCAACCCTGCCGAAGTACCTGACCGACGAGGCAGAGGCGTGGACGCTGTTGGAGCGTCTGCGGTGGCCGGACGACGAGCCGGTGTGCCCGCATTGCGGCACCAAGGACGCCAAGCACTACTACATCTCGGCCAAGTCCGGCGAGCGGGTTACCAAGGCCGGGAACGTCTCCTACCGGCGTATCTGGCGTTGCCGGGACAAGGCGTGCCGCAAACAGTTCTCGGTGCTGGTCGGCACGATCTTCGAGTCGTCCAAGCTGCCGGTATCGAAGTGGCTCCTGGCCCTGTACCTGACCTCCGCCGCGAAGAACGCCATCTCGGCGTTGGAGCTGCAACGCCATCTCGGCATCGCCTACCAGACCGCATGGTTCGTCCTGCACCGTCTCCGCGAGGCCATGACCCGCGAGCCACTGGCATCCCTGCTCGGCACCGTCGTGGCCGACGAAACCTGGGTTGGCGGCAAGCCAAAGAACCGGCACCGTCAGGGCCGGCCGGCCCGGTTGCCGGAAGGCGGACGCGGACGGGCCGGTACCCCGAAGGACAAGACGCCGGTCCTCGCCCTGATCGAGAAGGAGTCCGGCCAGGCCCGCACCCGGATCGTCACCGACGTGACCGGACCGACCCTCCGCAAGCACATCTCAGAGCAGGTCGATATGGCCGGCTCGGTGCTCCACACCGATGGCCATAAGGGCTACCGGGAGCTGGGCCGGGAGTTCCTGACCCACGAGTACGTCGACCACTCGTCCTACGAGTACGTCCGCGGCGACGTGTCCACGAACATGGCCGAGTCGTTCTTCGCACAGTTCAAGCGGAGCTTGGACGGCACCTACCACAACGTGTCGGTGCAGCATCTCGGCCGGTACGCCAACGAGTTCGAGTTTCGCTGGAACACCCGCAAGCTGTCAGACCGTCAGCGGATCAGCGCCATCGTGGACGGCACCGTCGGGAAGCGGCTGACCTACCGGCCAATGATCGGCCGCCCCTAGATGTACTCGGCCAGGACGTTGGTGACGTGTTGACCTGAGGCGAAGACCTCCGGTGCAGTGGAGATAGCCGTCTTCACTAACCGGAGGTCTTCGTGGGTCACCGTAACGCCCGTCTCACTTTTCATGGT